>Ga0209309_10002810_pt1 | contig 15510 bp, 24 predicted proteins | sample COGITO_mtgs_1204_2_FD_184807 | JGI IMG/M metagenome (GOLD analysis project Ga0209309, IMG submission 184807) | Pelagic marine microbial communities from North Sea - COGITO_mtgs_120412 (SPAdes) (version 2) | ecosystem: Environmental > Aquatic > Marine > Epipelagic ... | reverse complement strand
TAGAAGCGCTTGCGGTTGCGATTACAGAAGCTGATATTGATAATATTTCTAATGCAGCAGCGGATAAGGTTTGGGATGAATTGCTCACTGATCATCAAATAGAAGGAAGTGCTGGTAAGAAGTTGAAGGACAATATCAAGAAAAACCAGTATATTGCGTTGAGTTAACTTAGAAAATGAATAAATTATAAATAAGGAGAGTGAAATGGAAGATTTAAAAACTGCGATTACAGCTGCAAAAGATGCTGACGCTTTACAGTTTAAGAACTCTATTGTTTCGGCGTTGGGTGACAAAGTCGCTCAAAGTTTAGAAGTGCAAAAAATGGAATTGGCTGGCACCATTTTTGGAGATGAATCGGAAGAACAAACTTCTGAGGATGATCTCGATGTAGAAGAAATGCCAGTTGAAGAGGATGATAACGAAATCCCAGAGGAAGAATAAATGAAAACTTTTAAAGAATTTATCAGTCTTGAAGAGTCTACCGTCGCCGATCAAATTAATGATTTGGTCGAAGACGAAACTCACAGGGCAGCTCTTAATGCTTTGTATGAGAGTTTGAATGTGGACAATAAAGATAAATTTCAAGATCGGTTAATCACGGATGTTGAAAAACTTATCGAGTTTGCTATGTCTAAATTCGAGGAGTGATTAAAATGCCAAGTGTAATTAAACTCTTGGGGGTTGAATCGGATTTGACGACGGCATCTAATGTGGGGTTGTCTACATTAGTCAGGGTGCATAATACATCCGCCGGCGAAATTTTGATGACTCAAAAAAATGCGGCCGCAGCCACAATCGCATCAGTAACCGTTGTTGCAGGAGAAGTTATTGTTATCGAAAAATCTCCTACAGACACCGTGGAAGGTGGTGCTGATCTTCTATCTGTTGGCGTGGCGTACAGGTAACGATGTGATTCGGTTTAAAGATTTTATAAAAGAGTCTACGCCAAATCCGGTGGCAAAACACGCGCCTAAGTATAATAAGGCAATGGTGCACAAAGACAAAAAGAAAGAATCTAAAAAAGGTTACGTAAAACATAAAGGCGAAAAGACATGAGACTCATAACAGAATTAAATGAATCGGTCGATTTCATTACAGAATCAAACGAAGATGGATCTAAGTCTATGTTCATCGAAGGTATTTTCATGCAGTCTGACCAACCAAATAGAAACGGTAGGTTGTACCCCTTCGACGTTTTGAACAAAGAAGCTCAAAGATATAACGAAGAATACATCACTAAAGGCCGGGCCTTTGGTGAATTAGGGCACCCCGAAGGTCCTACAATCAATCTTGAAAGAGTTAGTCATTTGATTAAATCTTTGAAGGCGGAAGGGAAAGATTTTTACGGTAAGGCTAAACTGCTTGATACACCTTACGGTAATATTGTTAAGAATTTAATCGGCGAAGGCGCACAATTTGGTGTTTCCACAAGAGGTATGGGAACATTGGAAGAGTCTAAAGAAGGTTATAAAATTGTTAAGGATGATTTTCATTTAGCTACAGCGGCTGATATTGTTGCTGACCCATCAGCTCCTGATGCATTTGTTAGGGGTATTATGGAGAATCGCGAGTGGGTTTGTATTGACGGACATTGGATGGAGCGTCAGATTGAAGAATCAAAGAAAGCTGTCCGAAAAGCAACATCAAAACAACTCGCTGAAGTTAAAATGAAAATTTTTGAAAAGTTTATCAAGCAACTATGAGTTAGAAATTGTTATTTTTATAAATAACTTAATAATTGACTCGAATATAAAAAGGAGAATCGTATGACAGCAGAAAAACAAGATTTAGAGGAAAACACTGTTGAAACATCGGTAGAAGAAACTGAAACAACCGAAACGGTTGTTGAAGAACATTCTTCACTAGACGTTGATGCATTGTTTGCCGATGAGGATTTGTCTGAAGAATACAAGTCACAGGCAAAAGCAATTTTCGAAGCTGTTGTTGAAGAGCGTGTTAAAGAAACATCTTTACGACTGCAAGAAGAATTTGAAACGAAACTTGAAGAACAGACGGAAACGTTTGCAGAAAGTTTAGTCACTAAAGTAGATGAATACTTAGAGTATGTTGTCTCTGAGTGGTTAGAAGAGAACAAACTCGCGGTAGAACGTGGTATTCGCGCTGAGATGGTTGAAGACTTTATGGTTGGTCTCAAAAATCTTTTCGTAGAACATTACGTAGACATCCCTGAAGACAAGGTTGATGTAGTTGAAACTTTCGCTACAGAAGTTGAGTCTCTGAAAGTCGAACTTGACACTGCGATTAACGAAAATGCAACATTGGTTGGTGAATTAAATTCATTGAAAAAAATGGGTATTGTAGAGTCTGTATGTGAAGGATTGACTGAAGTTCAGATCGAGAAAGTTAAATCTTTATCTGAAAATGTCGAATTTGAAACAGAATCAGATTTTTCTGAAAAAATGTCTTTGATCAAACAGAAGTATTTCACGGAAGCTACTGAAGAAGAAACTTCTCCAGAATCTTTGACTGAAGATGCGACTGCGGATTTGACTGAAGAACCTGTTTATTCAGAATTGATGAACCGATACATCAAAAACCTTTCAAGCATTACTAAAAGTTAATTTTTTATAAATAACAATAAGAGTTAAGAATTTACTCAAAGGAGAAAACTATGTCAACTGATACTTTAATCAAAAAGTGGGGCCCAATTTTAGAACACGCAAGTGCTCCCGAAATTACGGATCGTCACAAAAAAGCTGTTATGGCTCAACTTCTTGAAAACCAAGAAGTCGCTGTACGCGAATCACAATCTGGTGGTTATCATCAACAAACAAATTTGTTGAACGAAGCTGCACCTACCAACCAATTTGGTGGATCTGTTAACCCAGCTGATGGTGCAATCGATTATGTCGATCCCGTCCTGATTTCTTTGGTACGTCGCGCAATGCCTAACCTTATCGCTTATGATATCGCTGGTGTTCAACCTATGTCTGGACCTACTGGTTTGATCTTCGCAATGCGTTCGCGTTATGCGCCCGCTCGCGACCAAGCAGGTGCTGAAGCGTTATTCAACGAAGCAGATACTGCATTCTCAAGTTCGTCCAACAATGCTGGTACGTCAGCTCCTAAGGCTGGAACACAAACTGGATCTGATCCAAGTGACCTGTTAGGTTCTGGTGACGATTCTGAATACGATTACGCTGGTGGTATGACCACTGCCGAAGCTGAAGCTTTGGGTGATGCGGATTCTAACCAGTTCCAAGAAATGGCATTCAGCATCGATAAGATTGCGGTAACTGCAAAGTCACGCGCTCTTAAAGCTGAATACACGATGGAACTTGCACAAGATCTTAAAGCTGTTCATGGTCTTGACGCTGAACAAGAATTGTCTAACATTCTTTCTGCTGAAATCCTCGCTGAAATCAATCGTGAAGTTGTCCGAACAGTTAATCGTACTGCTACTCAAGGTTGTGAAGCTGGTCAAACAGCTGTCGCTGGTAAATTCGACCTTGATGTCGATGCTAACGGCCGTTGGTCAGTTGAGAAGTTCAAAGGTTTGATGTTCCAACTCGAACGCGAAGCTAACGCAATTGCTAAAGCTACTCGTCGCGGGAAAGGTAACATCCTCATCTGTTCTTCTGACGTTGCTTCTGCACTTCAGATGGCTGGTGTTCTGGATTACACTCCTGCTCTTGCTAACAGTCTTCAGGTAGATGACACTGGTAATACTTTTGCTGGTATCTTGAATGGTCGTTTTAAAGTTTATATCGATCCTTACTTCGCATCTACTTCTGGTCTCCAGTATGCTACTGTCGGGTACAAAGGTACTTCTGCATATGACGCTGGTTTGTTCTACTGCCCTTACGTTCCTCTCCAGATGGTACGTGCGGTTGGTCAAGATACATTCCAACCTAAGATCGGTTTCAAGACTCGTTATGGTATGGTTGCGAACCCTTTCGCTACCTCTAACGGACTTGGTGCTGTAGCTGACGCCGCCGCGCAAGTTGCTGCCGGTGACAAGAACATCTATTACAGAAGGGTTGCAATCGCAAACTTGATGTAAGATTGTTTGATTAAACCGACACTAAGATCGGTATTGTTTGATTAAACCGACACTAAGATCGGTATTAGAGAAAAGGCGTCTTCGGGCGCCTTTTTTTTGTTTATAAATAGAGGTATACAAATAAAAGGTAATTGATATGGCGATGCCGAACAACCCCAGTTTTTTAGCAAATAACAAATACGAGTTTGTGATCAACAGATTACCAAACTTTACTTTTTTTGTTCAGGGTGTTGTTATGCCTAGTATTACTATGAATCCGGTGCAGACACCAACACCCTATGTTCCTGTGTACAATCCAAGTAATACATTGTCATACGAACAACTTCAGGTTACATACGTTGTCGATGAAGATATGTCATCTTGGTTTGAAATTTATAATTGGATGACCAATTTAGGTAACCCAACATCATTGGACAAATTAGGAACGTTGACAACGCAGCCAGGAAAACTCAATAGCATCACATCCGATGCTAGTTTGTTAATCAAAACAAACTCTAACAATAACAATGTCAATGTTATTTTTAAAGATTTATTCCCAGTAGAACTTACAGGATTCCCGATGAGTTCAGCTGAAGGTCAAGATTTTCAGACCACGACAGTTGCTTTTGCGTACACATACTTTACTGCGGAAAAATTGACATAACTCTATAATTGTGGTATAATAGAGTTTATTTTTGTTTTATGGGATTATTATGACGTTAGATGAAATTATTAATGAGTGGAAGAGTGACGCGGTTATTGACAAAACATCACTAGGGACAGAGTCTCTAAAAATACCAGTACTTCACAGTAAGTATATGAAAATATATTACGAAGAACGTCGCAAACTAAAAGCCTTGGAATTCCAAAGCAAGGATTTGTATCTTGCCAAATATGAGTATTATAACGGCAAGATGTCCGAGGAAGAACTCGAAAAACGTGGGTGGGAACCTTTTGTAAAATTATTGATGAAAGCCGAGTCGGAACAGTACATCCAGGCGGACAAAGATATCATACAGACTAACATTAAATCTGTTAATCAAAAAGAGAAGATGTCTATCCTAGAAGAAATTATTAAAAATCTGAATCAAAGAAATTTCCAGATTAAAAATGCTATAGATTATATGAAGTGGACGAATGGTGAAATGTAATGTCTGAAATTGTTGTCTCAAAAATGAATGAAGTATATATGCTTGTCCAGTGTGGTAGTGGTGAAGCAATGGAGATAAATCAATACTTTACTTTCTTTGTTCCAGGCTACAAGTTTATGCCAGCGTTCCGGAACAAAATTTGGGACGGCCGAATAAGACTATTCAATAGCAACAGTAGAACACTGTACTTTGGTTTGATGAATTACCTAAAAGAGTTTTGTGACGATCGTGGTTACACATTTACACTAGACGACTCTATAGAACCTGATGAAGAATTTTCTATTGTTGAAGCTAAAAACTTTGCGGATTCATTGGGTCTTACATTAGAACCTAGAGAATATCAACTCAAAGCGTTTGCCCATGCAGTTAGAAAACGCCGGTCTATGTTGTTGTCCCCTACCGCTTCCGGCAAGTCTTTTATCATTTATCTGTTGGTGAGGTATCTCGCAGGGAAGACTTTGATTATTGTTCCGACAACATCTTTGGTGAGTCAATTATATAAAGATTTTGCTGACTATGGATTTGATAGTGAGAATCATATTCACCAAATAACGGCCGGGGCAGCTAAAGATCACCCACATGACATATTCATATCTACTTGGCAGTCAATCTTTAAACAACCCAAATCTTGGTTTGATCAGTTTGATGTTGTGATAGGTGATGAAGCTCACCAATTCAAAGCTAAATCATTAACCACAATTCTTACCAATATGGAAAACTGTGGTTACCGATTTGGATTCACCGGAACACTTGATGGAACACAAACACACAAGCTCGTATTGGAGGGCCTCTTTGGTCCAGTAAAAAAAGTTACGACAACCAAAACTTTGATGGACGATGGTCAACTGTCCGAATTTAGAATCAAGTCATTAATTTTAAAACATAGCAAAGAAAGGTGTAAAGAAATATCTAAAGTTAAGTATCAGGATGAGATCGACTATCTTGTCAAGAGTAAACCTAGAAATAAATTTATTACGAATCTTGCTGTGTCGTTGGAAGGAAACACACTATTGTTGTTCCAGTACGTTGACAAACACGGCAAAGTATTGTATAATAACATAATTGACAAAGTAGAATCCGGCCGGAAAGTTTTCTATGTGTCGGGAGAAACCAAGGCTGACGATCGTGAAGATGTACGTTCTATGGTTGAGTCACAAAATAATGCCATAATTGTTGCCTCGTTTGGGACGTTTTCTACAGGCATAAATATAAAGAACTTACACAATGTCATCTTTGCATCACCAAGCAAAAGTAAGATTAGAACATTACAATCTATTGGACGAGGATTAAGATTGGGTGACAATAAAGATCATGCCACTCTATATGATATAGCTGATGATTTGACACACGGTAAAAAACAGAACTACACATTAGGACATTTTGTAGAAAGAATGAAAATGTACAGTGAAGAAAAATTTAAATATAAAATATACACCATTAACTTAAAGGATTGATTATGACAATTTGCAAAATATTTAAACTTGTAAGTAGGGACACTATTGTTGCTGAAGTTGTTAATGAAACTGTATCTTATATTGAAGTGATGAATCCTTTGTCTGTGTATAATGATTTTCCTGATGAAGCTTCTCGGACTATGAACTTACAGGTCGTAAAATGGGATTTCTCTTCCAAATCCGATCAACCATTTCGAATATATAAAACTGGAATTGTTTCTGTGTCTGATCCAACTGACAATATGGAATCTTCATACTTCGAAGTTGTTAATGATCATCAACATGTTATGAATAATTTGAGTCCAGCAAGAACGACGACTAAACAAACTCTTATGGAAGATTTAGATTTGATAATGAAAGGAAAACCAGATGATGAAGAAATTCATTAGTGTTAACCTTATGATTGGCTACACCGTCATTCTATAGTAGTGGCAAGCAAATGGCAAGTTATTTTTTAATTATTTTTAAGTGAGAACGATATGACCGAAAAAACCAAACAAAAACCACTAAAGCATTACGTTGATAATAAAGAATTTCTGGTAAAGATTACCGAGTATCGCAACAGTGTCTTAAAAGCAAGAGCAGAAGAAAAACCACGGCCTCGTGTTCCCGAGTACATTGGTTCTTGTTTGTTTAAAATTGCAACCCACCTGTCTCGCAAACCAAACTTCTCAAACTACACATTTAAAGATGATATGATATCAGACGGGGTAGAGAACTGCCTGCTATACATTGACAACTTTAACCCAGAGAAATCCAAAAACCCATTTTCATATTTCACTCAGATCATATACTATGCATTCCTAAGACGAATCCAAAAAGAAAAGAAACATCTGTATATCAAATACAAAACAATGGAGAATGAGGTCATCAACACATTGATCCAGAACTTGGGTGAAGAACACGTCAGCGTTCAGCTCAACGGGATGATGCACGATGCATACAGTGAGGAGTTCATATCAGACTTCATTCAAAGTTTTGAAGCTACCAAGAAAAGGAAGTCCGAATCAGCAAAGAAGAATGCACCGCCAAAGAAAAAGAAAGACACGAATTCTATTTTGGAAAAACTTGACAAATAGTGATTTTTGTGGTATTATATCACGAAATATAAATTGTAAAGGAACATTATGAAAGTATGTCTTTTAGGCGATACGCATTTTGGCATCAGAAATGACTCTATGACTTTTCATAGGTATCTAGACAAATTTTATACAGAAGTGTTTTTTCCGTATTTAAAAGAACACGACATCAAGACTGTGATCCAACTGGGCGATCTGTTCGACAGAAGGAAGTACATTAATTTTGTTTCGTTGTCTGAGAGTAGAAGATATTTCTTTGACCGATTAAAAGATGAAGGTATACATCTCCACGCACTGATCGGCAATCACGATATCTTTTGGAAAAATAGTTTGGAGGTCAACTCTCCGGACCTACTGCTGAAAGATTATGACAACATAACCTTGTGGCAAAATCCAGGCCAACTGATCCTCGACGGATCATCTTTTGATATGATTCCGTGGATATGCAAGAACAATCAAGAAGAAATTTTTAACTTTGTGAACCGAAGTCTATCGTCATATTGCATTGGACACTTTGAACTGGCTGGATTCCAATTGATGAAGGGTGTCCAATCGTTTGATGGTATGGACAGTGGTTTCTTGGATAAGTACGATTCGGTTTTTAGTGGCCACTACCATACACAATCTGAAGTAGGCAACATCAAGTATCTTGGTACACCATACGAATTGTTTTGGAGTGATCACAAGGACCCCAAAGGATTCTTCATCTTTGATACCGAAACGCAAGACATTGAATTTATACAGAACAAGAACGCTATGTTCCATAAAATTATGTATGATGATAATGACGGCCCGATGGACATAGACTACTTGCAATTTTCCGAAACTTATGTTAAAATAGTTGTCGTGAATAAACAGAATCCATATCTGTTCGATAAGATGTTGGATGAACTGTATAAAGTCAACCCAGCTCATTTGGCTGTGATTGAAGACTATGGCGACGACTCGTTTGAAAACATTGATTCTGAATTGATTGACCAAGCAGAAGATACGTTGACAATTTTGTCGAATTACATTGACCAACAAGGTGTTGATGTGGATTCAAATAAACTGAAAAATCTGATGCGAGAATTGTATGTGGAAGCTTTGGCACAGGAGACGATATAAGTGATTGTTTTTAGGTGTATTAGATATAAGAATTTCTTATCGTCTGGTAATTATTTTACTGAAATTGAATTAGATAAAGAGATAACAACATTAGTTTTGGGGGCTAACGGTTCCGGAAAGTCTACTATGTTGGATGCAATTTGTTTTGGGTTGTTCGGCAAACCTTTTCGAAGCATTACAAAACCCCAGTTGCTGAATAGTTTAAATCAAAAACATGCGATGGTTGAAGTTGAGTTTACCACTGGCAATAAATATTATAGAATTGTTCGTGGCATTAAACCGAATGTATTTGAAATATATTGCGACGACAAACTGTTGAATCAGGACGCCTCGGTTAGAGACTATCAAGATACATTCGAAAAGTCTGTACTCAAAATGAATTATAAATCTTTCACACAGATTGTAATTCTGGGTAGTGCTTCTTTTACGCCGTTCATGCAATTGTCTGCAGCTGATCGTAGATCTATCATCGAAGATCTGTTGGACATTAAAATATTTTCTAATATGAATCAGATCCTTAAAGAAAGATCTCAAAAATTAAAAGGTGAGTTGACGCACAACAAATATCAACTAGACGCCATCCAAGAAAAGATCGAAGTACATGAACAATATATTCGCAACATAAATCGAGACAACAAAGAGAAGCTTGAGATGTTGTCATCACAGGTAGATGATGAACGGACTTTGATATTAGATCGGTCAAAAGAAATTGAGTGCCTGACTAAAAAATCTCTTGAGTTTTCTTCTGAGATAGAGAGGTCGTCGTCTGTTAATGATAAACTCAAAAAGTTGGACACACTGTCAAATAATTTAGAACGGACAATTAAAAAGGTTGATGGTGATATCAAGTTTTATTCCGAGAACGATAACTGCCCGACATGTAAGCAGGACATTGATGATGAGTTTAAATCCGAAGTTGTTGTTAGTCGTAGTGAAAAAAGATCTGAGTTGGTCGAAGCTGTGCAAGAATTGAAAATGAAAGCCGCATCTACAAACGAAGTGCTGCAACAGATTAATGAGTATGCTAAGAAATTCCAATCTATCACTAAAATTATAGATGGCAAAAACAATGAAAACAAAGCTTCAGAAAAATACATTAAGTCTATGCAGGACGAGATAGATAGAACAACGTCTAACAAAGACAATGTGAAGGAACAGACTAAAAAGTTAAAAGAGTATAATTCAGAATTGTCTGTTGTAGAAGATGAAATTAAATCGTTGATTGAGGAGCGAGAGTATCAAGACATCGCTACAATTCTACTAAAAGACAATGGTATTAAAACAAAAATTATTCGTCAATATATTCCCATCATAAACAAGTTGGTGAATAAGTATTTGGCGTCAATGGATTTCTTTGTAAATTTCAATTTGGATGAGTCGTTTAAGGAAACTATCAAATCTCGACACAGAGATGATTTTTCTTATTCTTCTTTTTCAGAAGGGGAGAAACAGAGAATTGATATGGCATTAATGCTGACTTGGAGAACTATTGCCAAGCTCAAAAATTCTGCCAGTACAAACCTACTCATTTTAGATGAGGTGTTCGACTCTTCTTTAGACAACAATGGAACTGAAGACTTGATGAAATTACTTAATATGTTAGAAACCACTAACCTTTTTGTAATTAGTCACAAAGGAGACATCCTGCAGGATAAGTTTCATAATGTGTTAAAGTTTGAGAAAATCAACAACTTTTCTAAAATAGTTGGCCAGTAAGCTTGACATTTGTGCAGAATGCTGGTATTATATGTATAAATAGAAGTCAAGTTCTATTTGTTAATTAACAAGACAAACTAAAGGAGTAATTATGATTACTATCGATGATAAAGAGTATGCTGAAGAAGATCTTAATGATCAACAGAAGTATCTTGTGGCACAGGTTCAGGACATCCAAACAAAGATGCAGAACCTTCAATTCCAACTTGATCAATTGAGTGTTGCCAAAGACGCATTCTCCAATCAAGTTGTACTTTCTGTTCGTGAGTCTGATGAGTCTGCGACAGAAGTTCCCGCTGACGCAACAACTGAAGTTGCTCCAGAGTCAGCTGCTCCCGCAGCCTAAAACCTAGGCGGCGCAATGCCGCCTGTTTTTTTTATTATGAGGTGATTAATGAAGTTAAGTGAAAATACTGTATCTGTGTTAAAAAACTTTTCTACTATTAATCCTGGCATGGTTTTCCGAAAGGGTAACATTGTTAGGACTATGGCGAAAGGTCAAAACATTCTTGCAGAAGCTACTGTAGATAACATCTTTGATGAGTCCTTTGTGATTTATGATTTGAATCGTTTGTTGTCAGTACTTTCTTTTATGAAAGAACCTGATATTGTAATTAATGTAGACACAAAGTCCTTGGAAATCAATGACAAAAATTCCAACGCGCTCTATAGATGTTCTGATGAAGTTATGGTTGTATCACCCCCAGACCAAGGTTTGTCTGTAGATGGTGCACAAATCAACTTCAGATTAACGTCTGAAGCATTAGCTCAAGTAATGAAGCTGGGTGGTGTGTTGGGAATGCCAAACATTGTTGTTCGTGGTGATAGAACTAATATTTCTATTGCAGCTACGGATACACGCAATGGCGATTCGGACGTATTCTGGATTAATGTCGGCGAGACCACTGCTGAGTTCGAAAGCATTTTCAATTATGAAAATTTGAAAATTATTTCTGACAGTTATAATGTGTCTATTACTACTGAGGGTATTGCTCAATTTAGCAATGACGACAAATCTATCCAATATTGGATTGCAACTGAATCTGGTTCTACATACGCGGAGTAAATTATGTCAACAACGAACATTATCATTCCATCTTCACCCGAAGACCGAAAGTCTATCAAAAATGCTCTGGATGAAATTTCCAATTCTCTAACAAGGATTGGTGCGGAGAAAGATTTGATTAAAGACATTCTAGCTAAAGTTGAAGAGGATCAAGAAATTCCTAAGAAATATATGCGCAAGATGGCTAAGATATACCATCAACAAGAGTTTGCATTGTTTCAACAGGAAACTGATGATTTGGAAACATTGTATGAGACTGTAGTGTCATAACTTGACACTTCTGTGATTATGTGTTACAATGTATGTTGTTTATATTATGGAGTTATTGAATGCTTGAGAATGTGCTGTGGGTCGAGAAATATCGGCCGAAAACCATTGAGGACACAATTCTTCCCGCCGAACTAAAGGAGACATTCCAACAGTTCATCAAAGGCGGGAACGTCCCCAATATGATTCTCTCCGGACGCGCAGGGGTGGGTAAGACTACCGTTGCAAGGGCTTTACTGGAAGAACTTGGATGTTCTTATCTGGTGATTAATGGATCTATGGATCGTAACATCGATACTCTCAGGAATGAGATTATGACGTTCGCGTCCACATCGTCCTTGCGTGGGGGTCGAAAATATGTCATACTTGATGAAGCTGACTATCTCAATCCCCAGTCTACCCAACCTGCGTTGCGGAACTTTATAGAAGAATTTTCTGCTAACTGTGGATTTATTCTTACATGTAACTTCCCGAATAGGATTATAGAACCCTTACATAGTCGATGTTCTGTTGTTGAATTTAAGATGACCGCGAGCAATAAACTGTCGTTGGGTAAAGAATTCTTTAAACGGGTTCGTGAGATACTTTCGCTGGAGAATATTGAAGCTGATCAACAGGTATTGGCTGCAATAATTCATCGACATTATCCCGATTGGAGAAGAGTCTTAAACGAACTGCAGAGATATTCATCTAATGGTAAGATTGATTCTGGAATACTTTCCAATATTAACTGTTCCAATACTGATGTTCTGATTGATTGTTTGCGAGATAAGAATTTCACATCGATGCGCAAGTGGGTTGCGGAAAATCTAGATGATGATCCGGTTGTTTTGTTTCGAAAGTTGTTTGACTCAATGGAGAAAACTCTAGAAACATCATCAATACCTCAAATGGTGATTCACCTTGCGAGATATCAATATCAATCATCATTCGTGGCAGATCAAGAAATCAATACAGTATCTTTCTTGACCGAAGTTATGGCCGACTGTAGTTTTAAATAGGAGAGAATTATGGAACCGATTTACCAAACATTGGTTACGCTGGCGTGTATGGTTGGCGCATTCATTTGGGGACTCAACGTTGGTTTTAAAAAGGGGTCTATAACTTCTTGGACAATGATTAAAGTTGCATTTGGTGCTAAGGATTTATTCTTTGATGTGAATCGTTGTGAAATTAGGTTTGAATGTGCGGATGGTGTCACGCGATTCTCATCAGAGGCTTGGTCTGATGGGAAATGAAATAAAAACCGCGATCTATGCCGCTTTGATATTTGTTGTGATTGTGGTGGTTGTAACTTTTAATTTTAAGGCGATTTTAAATGAAGGAGAATCGATACCAAAAATACAATCTGATCCCAATGATATTGTCTACGAAGAAATCGCAGAAGAAATCGCAGAAGAAATTGACTCGGGAATTTTCCCAATTGATGAAAAACAATCAACGTGCCTTAGTCTTAATATATATCACGAGTCTCGCAGTGATAATTTTGCTGGAAGGGTGGCTGTTGCTGACGTAGTTTTGAACCGCGTAGATTCTTCACGATACCCAAATGACATCTGTTCTGTAACGGAACAATCGAAAACTAGAGTAAACTGGAAAGGTAACACTGTTCCAGTTAGAGGGATGTGTCAATTTTCTTGGTATTGCGACGGAGTATCTGACGAACCTTTGGACTATGATGCTTGGGAAGACGCAAAAATAATTGCTGAAATGATGTTGACAAATCAGGCATTTCGTGGTATAACAGAGGGGTCTACACACTATCATGCAACATATGTCAAACCCAATTGGATCAATGACAGAGGTATGCAGTATGTGGGCCAAATTGGACAACATAAATTTTATAGGTGGCATTAATGATAGATTATAAATTTAAAGAAAATGAAATACTCGAAGAAGTGTCAAGATACATTGACTCTACTTACGACGAACACTATGCAACGGGCAAGATCCAAGCAACGGAGAGTATCATTGATGATGGTCATGGTACTGGTTTCTGTATGGGGAATGTCGGCAAGTACGGGAGACGTTACGGGAAGAAGGGTGAGACCCCCGCCGAATGGCGAAAAGATCTTATGAAGGTGATGCATTATACAATCATTCAGTTGTTCATCCATGATCAGGAACATAGCATCAAAAGTTCATATGATATTAGAGATTCGTTATTGACTGGCAGCATAGACGAAGCTACCCCAGAAGAGTGGAACCAAGTTGGAATAAAAAAAATGCTAATTGATGAGCTCATCAATTATAAGGAGATTTTATAGTGTATGAATATAAGTGCAGAATTGACAGAGTGGTTGATGGCGATACGGTGGACATTTTTATTGATCTTGGGTTTGATATTATCCTGTGTAATCAGCGGATTCGTTTGTATGGTATCGATACTCCTGAGTCCCGTACTCGTGATAAACAGGAAAAAATTTATGGAAACGCCGCAAAGAAATTCCTAACAGAAATGTTAGATAATGAAGAGTGTTTTATTCGAACACGACGAGACGCAAGAGGTAAGTATGGTAGAATTCTTGGTGAATTCATTGTGCCGGACAAGTTTGGTAATGAGATTAATGTTAATCAATTTATGATTGACAACCACTTAGGTGTTGCTTATCATGGTCAATCTAAGGATGATATCGTCGAACAACATCTAAAGAACAGAAAATTGTTAGATCCGGCCTACCTTACATGAAGCCATTTGATTACTTGAATGCAATAAACACGTCAAAGAATAATTTGATGGAAGACTCGGCCAACGACCACTTGGCTGAGAAGGGATATGAACCATATCTAACCAATAGGGGTCTTTCCTATTTTGCTGATACGATTTTATTTTCTAACGAAATGAATCAGTATCACACACTCCCAAAGAAGGCCCAATTCTTATATTTACTAAATATAACTCGAGCGAGAAAAAGATTTTCTAAATGGTTTAAAGAAGAAACCTCTGATGATATCTTATTGATTTCTGAAACATTTGGATACAATAAATCCAAATCGAAAGAAGCTCTGAAAATACTTAGCCAAGAACAATTAAATGAATTAAGAATTAAAACTGAGACGGGCGGATGAACCGCGTGGGGAGTTATTACAATCATGGAAGTCAATTTAGATACATTATTGGAGGTCCGATTAAAGAAACCTGATGACTTTTTAAAAGTCAGAGAAACTCTTACTCGAATTGGAGTTTCTTCAAGGAAAGAAAAAAAATTATTTCAATCGTGTCACATTTTACATAAACGTGGCAAATATTATATTGTCCACTTCAAAGAACTGTTTGCTCTTGATGGTAAACCTTCAAACTTTGAAGAGAACGACATCGGCCGAAGAAATACAATCTCCAAATTGTTAGCCGAATGGGGACTGTTGGAACTTGTGATCCCAGAAAAATCCGAGAGTCCTATCACCCCTTTGTCTCAAATAAAAATATTGTCTTATGGAGAACGTCCCGAATGGGAGCTCGTAACTAAGTACAATATTGGTACCAAGAAAAAAATATCTTAAAAACTTGACATTCTAAGTTTTTTGTGTTATAAATAACACCGTCCACGCAGAATAATCTGGTGGATAGACAACAATCTTGCTTAAATTAAATAAGGAGATAGCAATGGTTACTACACGAACAAAAGTGTTTTCGTTCCCCCACTCTCGTTTCATTGGTTTCGACCAT
>Ga0209309_10002806_pt1 | contig 15519 bp, 15 predicted proteins | sample COGITO_mtgs_1204_2_FD_184807 | JGI IMG/M metagenome (GOLD analysis project Ga0209309, IMG submission 184807) | Pelagic marine microbial communities from North Sea - COGITO_mtgs_120412 (SPAdes) (version 2) | ecosystem: Environmental > Aquatic > Marine > Epipelagic ... | reverse complement strand
AAGATACATTGAGACTCAGAGCAAGAATGCACGCCGCGGTCGATAATTGGAGCGATAAACCAGATAAAAAACCAAGTGGAAATGTTATTTGCCACTTGATAGATGGATTCACTAAGACGTCAGAGTGAATGTTTTTAATTAGGAGGATTTATGAATACTGATAGCCACAAGAAAGGTTCGGGCAGCTCCCACAAATGTTGTCAAACTAAATCAGAACAGCCCAAAGATACAACTACTAGTAGCTCTGAGAATACGAAAGCGACATCCACAGGAAACGAAATGAGCGAACATGAATTAATAATCGATGGGGCTAGTTGTGGAAGTTGTGTAAGTAAAATTGAAAAAGCATTGCTGTCAGTGTCTGGTGTTCATTCAGCAGAGATGAACTTCGCTCAGCGAACTGTGCAAGTCAAAACGAATGTGGATGTAATCCAATTAATTCAAGCGGTAGAAAAGGCTGGCTATAACGCCAAGGTATCAACTAGCGAGTCAGAAGAGGAAGCGTTAGATGAAAAAGAGCAAGCCGATTGGCAGTATTATAAAAAGCTAATGCGAGATATGACGCTTGCTTTGGTGCTTGGTGTGCCTTTAATGATTTACAGTTTGGTTGTCGGTGAAATGACCGTGAATACTGACACCGAGAGGTTAGTCTGGCTGATAGTTGGCTTGCTTACACTAGGTGTGATGGTGTTTGCGGGTAAGCATTTTTACGTCGGAGCTTGGAATTCATTTAAAAATCATTCCGCTAATATGGACACATTGATTGCATTGGGCACCGGTACCGCATGGTTATATTCCATGGTGGTGGTGTTTGCTCCAGAAATTGTTCCTTTAATGGCACGGCATGTCTATTTTGAAGCCACTGCCATGATTATTGGTTTGATTAATTTAGGTTTGGCCCTTGAAGTAAAGGCACGAGGAAAAACCTCAGAGGCTATCAAACGCTTGATTGGCCTTCAGGCAAAAACGGCTAGGGTTATCAGGGACGATAAAGACATCGATATTCCTATAAAAGATGTACTTTTGAACGATTTAATCCGAGTCCGCCCCGGCGAAAGAATATCTGTTGATGGCGATGTGGTTGAAGGGCATACCTCAATCGACGAATCTATGCTTACCGGCGAACCTATGCCAGTGGAAAAATCTGAGGGTGGGCAGGTGGTTGCAGGCACTATCAACAAATCAGGTTCAATCGTTTTTAAGGCCACCCGAGTAGGCAAAGATACTGCCTTGGCGCAGATCATCAATATGGTGAAGCGTGCCCAAAATTCAAAACCTCCAATAGGGCGGTTAGCCGACGTTATATCTGCATACTTTGTCCCTGTTGTGATGATTATCGCGGTATTGAGTGCACTGGTGTGGTTGAATTTTGGGCCTTCACCGGCTATCGCCTATGCCATGGTATCCGCGACGACTGTGTTGATTATTGCTTGCCCATGTGCATTAGGACTGGCCACACCGATGTCGGTGATGGTCGGAGTAGGCAAAGCAGCCGAAGCGGGCGTTTTAATCCGCAACGGTGAGGCATTACAGACAGCATCCAAAATCACTACCATGGTTCTCGACAAGACAGGCACGATAACTCAGGGGGCACCCAAGGTTACAGATATTATCGTTGCCGGTTCGCAAACTGAAGAGGATATTTTACAGTTAGTCGCCAGTCTCGAAGCAGGCTCGGAACATCCTCTGGCCATGGCAATAGTTGAATCTGCGGCAGATAAAGGTATTTCCCCTAAAAAAGTCACTGACTTTGCCTCACTCTCGGGTATGGGTGTAGAAGCGACGTTGCAAAACAAAAAACTGTTGTTTGGTAATGAAAAACTTATGAAACAGCAGGGCATTGCAATCGATAAGTTCGTAGACAAGGCTCAACAACTGGCAGCAGAGGCTAAAACGCCTATGTATTTTGCCGTTGATGCAGAGTTAGCGGCTGTCATTGCCGTAGCAGACCCGATTAAATCAGACTCGATTGAAGCCATTAAGCGCCTTCAGAATAATGGGATCCGCGTTGTTATGTTAACCGGTGACAATCGCATGACCGCCAAAGCGGTAGCGAGCATGGTGGGGATCACCGATTTTGTGGCTGAAGTGATGCCAGAAGACAAAGCCAAAAAAGTCGCTGAATACCAAGCCAATGGCGAAATAGTTGGCATGACTGGCGACGGCATAAATGATGCCCCCGCACTGGCTCATGCCAATGTAGGCTTTGCCATTGGAACCGGTACTGATGTGGCCATTGAGAGTGCAGATATCACCCTTATGCGCGGCTCTTTGCATGGTTTAGCCGATGCCATAGCAGTCAGTAAAGCCACCCTTACCAATATAAAGCAAAACCTATTTGGCGCGTTTATTTACAACGTTGCAGGCGTTCCTTTTGCAGCAGGACTCCTATATCCCTTTTTTGGTCTTTTACTGAGTCCGGTTATTGCAGGTGCAGCCATGGCGTTTTCATCCCTTACAGTGGTGACCAATGCCAATCGTTTGCGTTTTTTTAAAGCCAAAGAACACTAGGAGTATAAAATTATGATGTGGATTAACTTAGCTGGATTCGGATTGATACTGCTGATTGTCTGGTGGTTTTGGATGTACAAATCGCCCAACGTGGCTATGCAAGATGGAGCGATTGAAATAGTCGTTAAAGATGGAGTATATCAACCGTCAACGATCAAAATAGCGGCTAATAAAGATACTGCGATCACTTTTACAAGATTAGATGCGTCATCTTGTTCTGAGACATTACTCATCCCTGATTTGGAGATTAATGCCACCTTACCGTTAAACAAAAAAGTGAGTGTCAGCATACCTGCGTCATTACCTGGGCGTTATCCGTTTCACTGCCAAATGAAAATGTACCTTGGCGAGTTAATCGTCGAATAATGCGGGCGTACAGCCGACTCAACTGGCGATGTTGTGCCTGATGCAAATATAAAATAGGAGAAAAAATATGAGCGATTTAGACCATAGGGTAGGGGTGACAGAGGCAAATTTGGTACTTCGTCATCTAAAACTTAGCAACACCGATGAAGCAAAGATTAGCGCCATTATTCGTGATATTGACGCGACCTTTGGTATTGATGCCGTGTCATTCGAACAAGCCAAACAAACATTGCACATAGGTTATGACGCCACCCATTGTGAGCTGGACGGCATAGAAAACATAGTAAAAATAAATGGTGCTGATATTTCACACGATTGGTGGACAAACTTAAAAGAAGGCTATTACCAGTTTGTTGATGGGAACATCAGAGATAACGCTAAACATAAGCCTTGGAGCTGTCATGCCAGCCCTCAAGTGAATCATTCGAAGCACAAACAAACGAGGATATGACATTAGGGGCTGTCCGATCCAATTGAAATATACATTAAATTTACAGCACTATTAATTAAAGGAAAAACTCATGGGTGGATTATTTACACTATTGCTTTACGCAGGACTATTCTACCTTTTTATGCGCTTTGGTTGTGGCGCACATCTAACCCATGGCCATCATCACGGCCATGAAAAACCTAAAGATAAAGAAATTTTTATTGATCCGGTTTGCTCAAAACAAGTCGCGGATGACGAGGGATATGCAGAGTTAGTTGACAAAAAATTGTTTCGTTTTTGCTCTAAAGCATGTTTAGAAGAGTTTGATGAAAATAAAGCTGAATTCAGTAAAAAGCCAAACACACTAATAGTAAAAGAGGGACAACAGCATGAAGCATAAAATATCACTTTTCGCCTTTGGGCATGCAACGAGCCTATTTTTACTTATGAGTTTCAGTGTCTGTGTTGGGTTTGGTCTGTTGTTTCCTGAGCAAGCTATGTATGAAGTCTGGTTAAAACTACTACCTGGATTTGAATGGATAAGCTGGAAGAGTTTTTTCTTGGGCGCGTTAGAAAGTTACGCGTATGGCTGGTTTATCGCACTGATTTGGGTCCCTCTATTTAATTTCTTTGGAAGCAAGGCCAAATAACATGAACGAACCAATCGCACACTCAGGAATATGGGCACTAGCGCTGATCATGATCGTGCTCGTCTCATGGTATATGTATAAATATTTGGCTCCTTCGTCTTGGCATGAATGGGCAGGAGCAGGGGTGGTACAAGCTTTTATTATTGCGTTATATGCAGAAATGTATGGTTTTCCATTAACAATTTATTTACTTGCGCGTTTTGGTGGTCTCGACCGAACCGGACTCAATGCCAATCTGTGGTCTTCTTTGGTGGGAATGGGCGAAACAGGGATGATGATCTCCATGATTTTGGGCTACTTTTTGCTTTTCATTGGTATAGGTATCTTTTTTCAAGGTTGGCGTCAGGTACACCGAGCCAGACAAGATAATAAATTGGAGACTGATGGTCTGTATGCCTTGGCACGGCATCCACAATATACGGGGTTATTTATTGCGTTGTTTGGTGAAGGCGTGGTGCATTGGCCAACACTTTTTTCTGTTGGGTTACTACCGATCATCATCTTTATCTATTACCGACTGTCCAAACGCGAGGAATTAGCGGTAATAAAAGAATTTGGTCAGGAATATATCGAATATCAAAAACGAGTACCGATGTTTATCCCTCGTTTATCGCAATGGAAGGCTTTTATCGCTCAATCGAGATAAATACGAAAATGATTGGTGAGGGACCATATCTTATGGACACATTTTATAAATGATGACTATTCATTGTGCGCAATTAAAGGATTTGGTTAACGGTACATTTGCAAGCCAAACTGGCCTAAACCATCACCATAAATGTAATTGACTGGGCACAACAAACATAAGAAATATTAGTTTTTTATTTCTCATTTCAGTAAAGCCAAGTCACCCGACTTATCCTGTAAGTCTCTGCTTTTATTACAAAAATGTAATTGATTTGTAATCTTTCTGATGTCATCAATTGATCTAAATCAAGTGTTGGTTGAACAAAATAATTACGATTAATGCACACGAACTCTAGGAGGTATTGCACATGCGAACTTCACTTGTCACATTACTGTGTATTATTACTTTGCTGGCCAGTTCGGTGAAAGCAGACACTCATGCTTTTGAGCATAAAACAGCAGTTGCTACTTTTTATTTAGACCAACATCATCAGTCGTTGAACATACCAGATCCGAGTAAGTCATCGGAACATCAGACTCAATCATGTCAATGTGGGGATTGTTATTACGCTGATTTGATACCTAGTCAGCTATTTATCCTTGTACCCAATCTATTTCAATTCGATACTGAATATGGTTCCGAGGCCAACAATTGCCATATTTGCAGTAACTTTAAGGGTTTGGTACCTCAAACCTTGTTTCGCCCTCCAAAATCAAGTTAGTGCCTTCTATCACTTTTATTAATTAGTAATTAAATAAGCGCACCTTTTTGCTGACGGTTATTGAGTCTGGCGTTTTTCAGTACGAAAAGCCTTATCGGGACATTAAATTAAGGATACTAAGATGAGAATCGGAAAATTTATCGGTTTGCTTGCCTTTGCAAGCAGTACAACCGCCTTTCAAGTATATGCAACCCCACAAGACGATACGGGTAGATTTGTATTCGCCGGCTATGGCGATGTTAAATATGAAAAAAGTGATTTACAGGATAGCAGCGCCTTTAGTGCGCGTTTCGTTCCTATATTTCTATTTAGCCTTAATGACAAAATGCATGTTGAAGCAGAAACAGAAATATCCCTCAATGAAGCAGGCGAGACTGAAATCGAGCTTGAGTACGCTGATATTCACTATTTTCTGACCGACACCACTACTATTACCGCCGGTAAGTTTTTATTACCTTTTGGACAGTTCAGTGCTAACTGGCACCCAAGTTGGATCAACCGCACTCCCTGGACACCTGGAATATATGGCTCTCATGGTAGTTCCCAGGCAATGACGCCTTTGTTGCCCATTCTTAGTGACGTAGGTATCGCCGTACAACAAACCTTTTATTTTTCATCCAAACAAAAAATATTTCTTGATCTTTATGTCACCAATGGTGCGAGCGCCGAGGCACATGCTGAAGAAGAAGTGGTTGACGAACATGATGAGGAGGCAGAAGAGGGGGAAGACGAGCACGCTGCGGCTTTCCCTGAAGTGGAATTTGAAGCAACAAGTGGTGACAATAATAAGAATAAAGCCTTTGGTGGGCGTATCGCTTACGCGTTTTTACCCGCTATTGAAATCGGAGCGTCATATTACACCGCCAAATACGATGAAGACGAACGCCTAGATATCACCGCCCAGGGATTTGATATCAACCTTATTGGCAGTCATTACTTGATACGAGGTGAATATATTTCAACCGAAACCGATGGATTGGAGGAAGAAGATGAACATGAAGCAGCCGATATTGCAGTGTTTAAACGTAATGGCTGGTTTCTGCAAAGCGTATTTCAAGCAGGTCAAATCTGGCCGCAATTAGGGGGGACTGAGCTGGTAGTAGAATATGCCAAAACCAATAAGTTTGCCGAAGCAAAACGCTGGGTTGCGGGAGTTAATTATTGGTTGGATGCCCGCTCGGTGATCAAATTTTCCTACGAAGACACCGATGTCAAGGTAGGTGATGATGATCAGCGCCTAGCGGTTCAATATAGCTACGGATTTTAAGGAGAACACAGATGAAAATTTTATACTTTTTAATTGCGCTATTTTTAACATTGAGTGGAGGGTTATTACCGCTATTTACTCAAGCTATTGCAGCTGAGGTTGGCAGTGGTGCCGAGATCATTAACAACAATTGTGCTCGTTGCCATAATTCACGACCCATTCAGGAATTTTCAATTCAGGAATGGTCAGTGATCATGCCACATATGCGCGAAAAAGCGCATCTTACTGGCAAAGAAACCGAAGCGGTCATGAAATTTTTAAAAACTATTTCCAGTGGGCCTGATATAAATACAGCGGATGTTGTAGAGATTCCAATCTTAGACGGTGGAGCATTGATGACAAAGTACGGGTGTCAGGGCTGTCACAGTTTTAACGGGCAAGGGGGGGCACTGGGGCCGGCGCTGGACAATACAGTGGAGCAAAAGGGTGCCGAGTTTGTAAGGAAAAAACTAACTGATCCTCAATTTAATAACCCCGCGTCTGCCATGCCAAAGATGCCGTTATCCGCAGCACAAATTGAGGAGTTGGTTGATTTTATAGAGCAGAAATAGTTCAACAGAAAAAGAGTGTAAATATAACAAAGTTGCGATCAACAAAGCGATAACTCGAGTGAGAGGACGTAAACGTGATCGCGACTTTGTATACTATGTCAGTTGGCGTCGAACGAACCAAATAGTTAATGGTGGCAATAAGATCCACTGGAGCAGTGGCAATAGCCCAGTTCCAAGTAACGGTAGCGTTGGCATCGATGGTGAATAACTCCAGCGATCTAATAATACTGTGGCGATGGTCTCAAATACGATTGTTATGAATACTCCCACCAAGACGAAACTCCCAATCTGGGAAGGACTAGGCTTAATAATCCACCTCCGCGATTTTGCGAACGCAGCAACACACCAGAATGCTACGATTGAAATACCCACGTCTCCAAAAGTTGCCTTAGAGCAGGTAACCACACCTGCCCAGTGTTCTGCGTTAGTGATCTCTTCAAAGAAAGGTATTTGCCACATTTCCCAAATAAAATTTAGAAAAAAAGAAAAAATTGCCACATTAAGCTCAGGCATATCCATGATTTTTGATTGTGTTTTCATTTGCATCAGCATCAGTTTTGTTCCACTAACTTTGACACCTAAAGTGTATTCTCAGACTTCTTAAAAAACTTTGAAAATTTATACGGCTAAATAGATATTCCGTTGCTCTAGGTCATCTGGTTGATGGAGAAATGTTATAAAAATTGAATGAGTTGTTCCCACAATTAGAATCAACTGGTGAATTAAGTCATTAACAGCCAATCATTGAGTAAAATTTAGCACCTGTCTACAAAATAAATCTATCATTTGAGCAATCACTAACGGTGAGCGAAGCGTATCGCTAGATTTCTAACCTCAGGTTAATTATTTCTAGACTTGTAGCTCAAACGTTTCTCCGACGTTAAATTGTGCAAAAGAATACAGGCTATAGTGTGATTCCGCGCACTACCTTCATAAAAAATCATACGTTAATATGTCATTTACTTATTAATAATAGTTAGCCACCTAATTAATTTTTTCTTAATAGATCTATCTAATATTGGGAGTCCATATTTTTAGTTTAACTTGCGTAACTCGTCAAATTGCCTCAAACCGCCTATTTCGTTGTTGGCGAGATATTCTTTTTAAATCAAAGTTATTGTCGTGTGATTATGTTGACAGCGGTCTCTAAATCACTTTTAAAATGGCGCTTTTCCAATTTTTAGGTCGACCTTAGTTGAATTGGCAGTAAATGCAGCAGTCAGGACAATCTGCTCCTTGTCTGCAAATCCACCATTAAGTAATTAAAGGTTTAGGTGTACTTTACAAATGGGTTGCATGGGTCAACAGATTTAATTCCTGAAGCTAGTGGTCGTGCATCACTATTTATCTACAACAGTCACCCATCTAGGCTTGGAATTTAATTGAGTAATTGTTGCTCGGCTAATTGATGTTTCGGCGGTTTTACGACGTATTTTTCACGTAGTCGTTGAGCGATTCCATTACGCTCTAAATTGAATAAGCTACGGCTAAGAGGCATTACTAATTCTCCATGCCTCTTGTGTAGGTAGTGAACAACACTTAGAGTTGATAAAGTTTGCTCAGAAAAATCAATAGTAGATAAACTTTCTTTTGGAATATCGTGGACTGCCGCAATTATTCCCTGGGCGCGCTCCATATTAAAAAAGTCCAATAAGATTTCCATCGATGCCAAGCCAATACTCTGATTGGTTTTTTCTGATTCAGCCAGTAACCTCTCAATTGCAACGACTCCCCTTACATAAGAAATTGAACGTAGTTGTGCTAATTGACAGCCAGGACATTGGCGCTGGTTAACGATAAGTTTAATATCAAAATCGAAAAGTTTATAAGGTACTGAGATCAAATTCGGAAACGATTTGTTAAGGCCTTCAATACGCAGCAACTCACCATCCACTTTGCCATCGTCTGCTTCAAACAGTGCTCGCTTTAGCGGTACATTTATGTATTTCACCTTGTATCCTAAGTCTTGGTAGGCCAGAGTTAATAACTCTTCAACATAGTCGGCACGATTCGAGTGGATGGCATTTCTGAATACCAGTTCACCTTTTGGTTCAGCAATCTCTGTGTCCGCATAAGCCGGAACCACCAAAAAAGGAGTTATTAAGCAGAATAATCTAGCGAAGATGTATGTCATTCCAACATTTTTACTTTTCAAGACGTTTTTGCCTAAGCATTAAATACTGTGGGTTGGTCGTTAACTATAATGATTTTAAGTGTAGCTGGAAACTGTAAGTTGTTTTCGTTATCTCCAACAAAGACGAATTTGCACAACCCCGTTTATATCTTAGGCGCAAGTGGTGTTTTGACGCGTGAATAAGAAAAATTAAGAAAGGATCTAGCTATACTCAAGTCCTAGGTGGCTATATTACCTTCATCCAGATTTTGAAATACGTTCCGTGACGTTCTTGGTTGCCAGCCATAGAGCAACTCAAAGATCACAGAAAAACCTAAACCGGAAGAGGTAATTTTAAAGCGATTTCCAGCATAGGAGTATAAAACCACTTACATTTCATTATTTGAGATTCAACCTAAGTTTATTGGGAGAGTAAAAGTGACGATAAAATACCTTCCTTCGTTATGCATATTAAGTGAACCGCTATAGTTTGTTGCTATGGCATCCACGATGGATAAACCCAAGCCAGCTCCTTTCGTTAATCCTTTACGCCAAAGCCGGGAGGTCATATGGGGAATATCCTCTGGGCAAACATTACCCGAGTTTTTCACTTCGATTTTGATGCCACTGCTGGAGGATTCTGCAAAAAACATCACTGGCGAATCTGCTTCTCCATATTTAATTGCGTTATCAAGCAGGTTTCTACACACAATGGCGATTAAGGGTTGGGAAATGTAGGTGATGTCTTCATCTTTGTTTACCGTATAAGTTATACGCTTAGCATCTTTGCTTACTTCCCAGCCGAGATTTTTGACCATTGAGCCAAGTGACCACGGCGGCACAGGACTCATTCCTATTTCAGATTCCACTCGGGCCAAAGCAAGTAAATTTTCTAAAACAGAATTTAACTGTTGGGCGCTTAATTTTGCTTGTGACAACGCTTTTTCTTGTCCTTCGCCAGCCGAAAGTTCTGCCAGTTGAATTTGCGCTAAAATGCCTGCTAACGGTGTTCTTAATTCATGGGCTGCATTGTTAGTAAATTGCTGTTCTCGCTTCATTCCTTCAGCTAAGCGAGCCATTAAAGCGTTTTGACTTGAGACTAGGGGTTGTAGTTCTTGAGACGGTATATCCAATTGTACCGGCGATAAGTCATTACTACCGCGTTTTTCCACGGCAACAGCAAGCTTTCTAATGGGTAACAAGCCTCTACCGATTGCGATCCAAAGTAGGGATAATGATGCCAGTAGGGCAATGGCAGGTGGAATAAGGGTGCTTTCTAAAAGTTTATACCTTAGTGATTCTCTTTCACTGATTTTATCTGCAATAGTAATAACGATATCGTTGGTTTTAAGGGTATAAGTACGCCATTGAGCATTTTCTGAACTTAAAAAGCCAAAGCCGTCATTCATAGCTGTATCTATAGGCATTGAGTGAGTATTACTACTGGCGATCACAGTTCCATGTAGTGAGCTAATTTGACAGGATAGTCCTTTGGCATTGCCTAATTCGTTTCCTTGCAAAATTGAAGGAACAATTTGGCCTAATTCGTTTTTAGGAACAGTCGCTAGAATATTACTTAACATAGCGGCAGTGGACTGCAAACGCTGATCCAAAGCCGTGTCCAATTCGCTGCGCAGGCCAGTGATAAGCCAAAAGCTTGAGACTAGCCAAAAACCTAGAAAAACGGCAGCTATTAATAGGGTTAAGCGTAAACGTAAACTCATAATGACTTAGCTTCGATATTACCCATCCTAAAACCAAAACCTCGCACTGTTTCAATTGCCTTACTGCCTAGCTTTTTACGTAAATTAAAAATATGTACATTTAACGCGTTGCTGGCTACATCATCTGAGACGCCATACAATACATCTTTTAATTGGTTTTCAGTGAGTATACGTTGTGGATTATTCAAAAAGGTGGCTAATAATAAATCTTCACTGCGAGAGAGTGACAAAGTTAAACCATTTAACATAGCACTGCGCTGGTCAACATCATAACTAAGCCCACCATGCTCAATTAGATTTGATAGTCTGTTGCTTGCACGCCGCTGAAGACTAATCACTCTAGCTAAGAGTTCGCGAAGATCAAAAGGTTTTAACAGGTAGTCATCAGCGCCATTTTTTAATCCAGCCACTTTGTCTTCAATGCCGTCTCTGGCGGTAAGAATTAAAACAGGTAAGGCATGACCCTGACGACGTTGCCGAGTAAGCCATTGTATGCCATCTCCATCAGGAAGGTTGAGGTCCAGAATACACAGATCAAAATGACTTGATTGTAAAAACGTGTCTGCTGAGCTAAGTGAACTAACGTGTTCAATTGCCATGCCTTGAGTAGTTAAATATGTCACTACTGCATCTGCAATCACTGCATCATCTTCAACTAACAAAATATGCAAATCAGCATTCCTCTTGAACATTTTATTTTGCCCAGAGGATACAGTGGGATACTTACCCTGGACAAGCAAATAAAGGCGAATAGTAAATATAAAACAAAAATTGTAGGGTCTTAATATTCGCTTAATCTTGTTACTTCACCCTACAGTGGTGCATCACAAATCGCGGACAATAAAAACCTTATGTTAAGTATTTCAATCGGACCTTTCGCTGTGGCTATATCTATGCTTATTACCATGGTGGCCATCGCGGTGTTCTGGATTATGACTCACTGGCTTTCACGAAAAAGTGAGGAAAGTGCAAAAATAAAAGACGGCTTTATAACTGCAGTAATTATAGGTTTTATCGCCGCCAGAGTAACATTTGTTGTTAGGCTTTGGCCTGAGTACCAAGAGAATATTTGGCAGATTCTAAACCTGAGAGATGGCGGTTTTATTCCTTATTATGGCTGGATGATTGGCGTTTTAGTCTTAATAGCAATCTCTCGTGGAAAACGCGCCTTTACTAGGGTTTATTTGGTTGCCAGCTTTGTAGCATTTTGCGTAGTTGTGCCTTTGTATTATACCGCTAGCTTATACAGCGCTGGCATTACAATTCCTGATATTCCTGTTCGCGACAGTGCAGGTGAGTCAATCAACCTACAAACGTTTCAGGGAAAACCTTTAGTCATTAATTATTGGGCGACTTGGTGCCCACCTTGTCGCAAAGAAATGCCAGTTTTAGCAGCGGCGCAGCGACAACATTCTTCGGTGACCTTTTTGTTTGTCAATCAAGGAGAAGATCCTATCACGGCCAAAAGGTTTCTCAGTTCTCAAGATTTAGCGATAAAAAATGTGTTTTATGATCCCGCCAGCCAGTTAAGCCGAGCATCAGGGGCGGCAGGCCTACCTACCACCTTATTCTTCGACGCTACGGGGAAACTGGTAGACAGCCATATGGGTGAGTTGTCAAATGCTAGCCTTGCCCATTATCTGCAGTTACTTCACAAAAATGACAATCCACAAAAGGTAAACCCATGAAATTTATTATCCTCATTACTTTATTAACTATTGCTCCTTGGGCGATTTCCCAAAAGAGTCCGCTACCTGAACCACTTGACTTACTTATAGAGCAAGGCGGGGAGATAGTTGAACAATTCGATGCACCAGCAGGTATGCAGGGATACATTGCTGATTTTCGTGGGCAGGTGATAACGCTTTATGTGACATCTGATGATAAATATATGTTTACTGGCGCTATGCTAGATGCACAAGGCAACAACTTAGGTGAACAAGCTTTACAGGCATATTTGAGCGGGCCTAAAAGTATCAAAGACTGGCAGCAGTTAGAAAGTAGTCACTGGGTCTTGGATGGTTTACCTACTGCGAAGCGCATAGTTTATACCTTTACCGATCCTAACTGTCCCTATTGCAAAAAGTTCTGGCAAAGTGCACGACCTTGGGTTGATTCTGGAAAAGTGCAGATCCGCCATATTTTAGTGGGGATTTTAAGAGCTGATAGTCAACAAAAGGCCGCAGCCATTCTAACCGCAGACAAACCATCTGTAGCTTTGACTGAATATCAAAGGGGAAACTCGCTAGCTAATCTAAAACCTTTAGCTGAATACTCAGCTGACATCAGAACCCAGTTAATGGAAAACCATCAAATCATGATGCAAATGGGCGTCTCAGCAACCCCTGCCACTTTTTATCAAGACGATAGTGGGGTTGTGCAGAAACAAATGGGTCTACCACCAGAGCTAATGATGCCGAAAATATTAGGGCCCCTAGACAACAATTAATCTCCTTAACTTAGCAATATCCTTTACCTAAATTCACCATCTTAATCTGAATTTAATCCTGGCTTATTAAAGTACTTTTCAACAATCAAAATATTTAACCAAGCTTGGTGGACTTTCATCTGGTCCATCAGAGCCGAATATAAAAGGTGCAAAATCAGTGTGGATAGTTAAATTTGCTTTGGGTCAGCGTTATACCATTGGCGCCTTAGTTTTATTGTTACTGTTAGTGGGTGGCCGGACGATGCAACAAATGTCTACAGACATTCTGCCATCCATAGACATTCCCTATGTCAATGTTATGTGGACTTACCCTGGACTAAGTGCAGCTGACATGGCGTCTAAGGTTTCATCCTTTAGTGAAATCGCAATCATGAACAATGTTGATGATGTTAAGCAGGTCTCATCCGAAAATGGCAACGGTTATTCCTTGATCCGTGTTGAATTTCATCCAGACGCCAAACTAGAGATGGCGTTAACTCAGATTACTGGTGTATCACAAACAATCTTAAAACGTCTGCCGGCAGGAATGACACCACCTTTAGTGGTGAACTACACCACCTCCAGTGTGCCGATCCTGCAGTTGGCCATATCCTCAAATACCATGAGTCAATCACAATTGTATGACTATGCGCGTTTAACTTTGAGGAGACAGATACAGTCTATACCCGGATTACGTCTAAGTTTACCCTTTGGTGGAACACCCCGTCAGCTGATGGTTGATATTGATCCTGACAATTTACAATCTTATGGGCTGACGGCCAAAGATGTGGCTCAAGCAATCCATCAACAAAATGTGACTTTGCCTTCAGGGACCCTACGAGAAGGTAAAATGGCTTTTACCGTATCCACTAATGCCAGCCCAGAGGATGTCAGAGAGTTTGAATCTATCCCCCTAAAGTATTCAGATGGCGCATTGATACAGTTGCGAGATGTGGCACAGATCCGAGACGGTGGGGCAGTTGCAACTAGTATGGCTAGAGTCGACGGACAAGCCGGTGTATTAGTCTCTGTGCTTAAACTAGGTCAGGCATCAACCGTTGATATCATCGATGAAATTCAGCGCCGCTTGCCGCAAATCCGAAAAAACTCGCCAGCGGGTCTTAGTATTACGCCCATTTTTGATCAGTCTAGGTTTGTTTTGGCTTCGCGGGATGCGGTATTGATAGAAGCCTTGCTGGTGGCATTTTTGGTTGCAGTTGTGGTGTTGTTGTTTCTAGGTAGTGTGCGCAGTACGGTAATCGTTTTAACATCCATTCCTTTAGCTTTGTTAGCTTCATTAAGCGGGCTGATTGCACTGGGTTATACCCTTAACCTTATGACGCTCGGCGGTCTAGGATTAGCCATTGGCATACTGGTGGATAATGCTCTAGTAGAGATTGAGAACATTAACCGAAATATTGACAGTGGTAAGTCAGTTAGAAAGGCCGTGCTTGACAGCGCAACTCAGGTGGTTTTTCCTGAGCTCGTTTCTACCTTGAGTATTTGTATCGTGCTAATCCCAATTTTTTTACTGGGAGGGGTAAGTTCTTATATTTTTGAACCACTAGCCCTAGCTGTACTGCTTGCTATGCTTTCGTCATTTTTATTGTCGCGTACGTTGGTACCCACACTTGCCTTTATGTTGTTGCCGGCTGAGCGTCAACAACGCGCAACACATAGCTCAAGATTGCAGCGAGTCCATCATCAAATCGAACTAACACTTGATCGTGTTATCGGCAAACATACCGCCCATATCGAAAAGTTAATGGTCTACCGGCGCAGAGTTATTGGACTAACAGCCATATTCGCTACTTTGCTGGTACTCGTTGCCGTGTCTACTTTAGGCAAAGATTATTTTCCACAATCTGATGCTGGTGGCATTCGACTGCACTTACGGGTAGAAAATGGCAGCCGACTCGAAGAAACTGCAAGTAAGTTCGCCAATGTTCAGCGATTGATCCGGGAGGTGATCCCCGCTCAGGAAATCCAGACAATAGTAGAAAATATCGGTCCACCTGATCCCATTAACCGTAGTTGGATAAGTACGATGATTAGCACGTCCTCTGAAGGCGAGTTGCTCATTCAATTAACCCCAGAACATGCGCCAACCGATGACTATATTCGCAATAT
>Ga0209309_10002795_pt1 | contig 15555 bp, 15 predicted proteins | sample COGITO_mtgs_1204_2_FD_184807 | JGI IMG/M metagenome (GOLD analysis project Ga0209309, IMG submission 184807) | Pelagic marine microbial communities from North Sea - COGITO_mtgs_120412 (SPAdes) (version 2) | ecosystem: Environmental > Aquatic > Marine > Epipelagic ... | reverse complement strand
CTGGCGGCCGCGATTTGATGGCTGTGATTGAACACGTGGAGCAGGACAGCCTTGTCGGCTGGGGCTGGGAACCGGGTGCGGATCGTGAGCCTGCGCCAGGCAGCGCCGAATCCTTGGGCGCGCTGATGCGTGCTTGGGTCGATACCGGTGCCGTCTGTCCCAGCTAGGCATCACGCATAAAAAAGGCCGGGGCGAACCCCGGCCTTCCTACTGTCCGCGATATCCTGAAAGGATCAGCCGACCAGTTCGAGACCCGAGAAGAAGTAAGCGATCTCAACCGCTGCTGTCTCAGGAGCATCCGAACCGTGTGCAGAGTTTTCACCGATGGACAGGGCGAATTCCTTGCGGATTGTGCCTTCGTCAGCTTCGGCCGGGTTTGTTGCGCCCATAACTTCGCGGTTCTTCAGAACGGCGTCTTCGCCTTCCAGAACCTGAACAACGATCGGTGCGGAGGACATGAACTCGCACAGTTCGTCATAGAACGGACGCTCGGCGTGTACGCCGTAGAAAACGCCAGCCTGTGCTTTGGTCAGGTGGATACGCTTTTGCGCAACGATGCGCAGGCCGGCGGCCTCCAGCTTTGCGTTGATCGCGCCGGTCAGGTTCCGGTTGGTTGCGTCTGGTTTGATGATCGAAAAAGTGCGTTGTACGGCCATGAGAGCCTCCTAAGCGTTAATGATTGCGCCGCCACTAGCACGGCAATTGCGCCGGATAAAGAGGGCGCGACCGCGTTCGTTGCGTTGGATCGCGTCACATTTTTGAAGCATTGCGTCGAACTGCCCGCAAACGTCACTGCACGCATTGACATGTCCGAGGCTCTGGTCCATCGCTCCGCCTATGCTGACGATTAAAGATATTACCTTCACGCTGGAAGGCCGCCGTCTATTCGACGGGGCTACAGCAACGATTCCCGCTGGTCACAAGGTGGGCGTCGTCGGGCGCAATGGCACGGGCAAAACGACCCTGTTCCGGTTGATCCGGGGCGAATGGGCGTTGGACGGCGGTGAGATAGAAATCCCCCGTCAGGCCCGTATAGGTGGCGTCGCGCAGGAGGCTCCGGCCTCGGACTCCACGCTGCTGGAAACCGTGCTTGCCGCGGATACCGAGCGGGCCTCCCTGTTGGCCGAGGCTGACACAGCCACCGATGGTGCCCGCATTGCGGAAATCCACACACGCCTCGCCGATATCGAGGCCCACTCAGCCGAGGCGCGCGCCGCGTCGATCCTGATGGGTCTGGGCTTCGATAGCGTTGCGCAACAGCGCCCGTGCAAGGATTTCTCGGGCGGATGGCGCATGCGCGTCGCGCTGGCCGCCGTTCTGTTCAGCCAGCCAGACGTTCTGCTGCTGGATGAGCCGACAAACTACCTTGATCTGGAGGGCACGGTTTGGCTGGAGACGTTCCTGGCCAAATATCCCCATACTGCGCTGGTCATCTCGCACGATCGGGGCCTGCTGAACCGCTCCGTCGGTGGCATTCTGCATCTGGATGCGCAGCAGCTGACCTTCTATCAGGGCAACTACGACCAGTTCGACCGGATGCGCCGCGCGAATCTGGAACAGCAGATGTCCGCAAAGAAAAAGCAGGACCTGCAACGCGCGCACCTGCAAAGCTTCGTTGACCGGTTCAAGGCCAAGGCGTCCAAGGCAAAGCAGGCACAATCGCGTGTGAAGATGCTGGAAAAAATGCAGCCCATCGCGGGTGTGGTGGAATCCAACGTTGCCGCGTTCTCGTTCCCCGCGCCTGAGGAACTGTCGCCCCCCATCGTGAATATGCGCGATGCCAGTGTCGGTTATGGCGGACCGTTGATCCTGCGCAAGCTTGACTTGCGGATCGATCAGGACGATCGCATTGCGCTGCTCGGCTCGAACGGTCAGGGTAAATCCACGCTATCAAAACTGATCGCCGGACGTTTGGATGCGACGGATGGAAACGTCGTCACGTCCAATAAACTGCGCATCGGCTATTTCGCGCAGCACCAGTTGGATGAGCTGTTTCCCGAGGAAACGCCGCTAGAGCATATCCGCACCCTGCGTCCGACCGAAGGTGCCGCCAAACAACGTGCGCGTCTGGCTGCCGGCGGCATCGGTGCTGATATTGCGGATGTCGAGGTCAAGCGCCTGTCCGGTGGACAAAAGGCGCGTCTCGCCATGTTGCTGTGTACCATCGACGCACCGCATCTGTTGATTTTGGATGAGCCGACAAACCACCTCGACATCGAAAGCCGTGAGGCGCTGGTGATGGCGCTGACCGAATATGAGGGCGCTGTGATCCTCGTCAGCCACGATCCCCACTTGGTTGAGGCTGTTGCCGATCGCCTGTGGTTGGTCAAGGACGGCGGCGTGCATCCGTTTGACGGCGACATGGACGAATATCGTCGCATGCTGCTCAGCGAACGGGGCGGCAAGCCTGCGAAGGAAAAAGAGAAGGAAAAGGTCGAAAAGCCCAAGACCAAATCCGCCCCTCGCAGCAGCAACTCCGCATTGCGCGCCGAATTGGTCAAGGCCGAGGGCCGCGTGTCCAAGCTTGAGGAAATGCGCGACAAAATCGACGAGGGCCTCGCCGATCCGCGTATTTACGAGCGTGGCGATACCGAGCGGCAGAACATGCTGCGCAAAAAACGTGCGGAGGTTATGAAGGGTCTGGAGCGGGCTGAGTCCATCTGGCTCGACATCTCCACAAAGTTGGAGAAGGCCAGATGATCGAAATTGCGATCACCGCTTTTGTCACGCTGTTCGTCATTATTGATCCGATTGGCCTAACGCCGATCTTTGTGGCACTGACAACAGACATGACCCGTGTACAGCGTCGTAAGATTGCTGTGCGCGCGGTGCTGATCGCGTTCTTAATCCTGTGTTCCTTCGCCTTTTTTGGTGAGGCGTTGCTGACCGCCGTCGGCATTGGAATGCCGGCGTTTCGTATTTCTGGCGGATTGCTGTTGTTCCTGATCGCCGTCGAAATGCTGTTTGAGAAGCGCAACCCGCGCCGCTCGACCCAAGCGGACGATCCGGAGCCGGAGCGGGACCCCTCGGTCTTTCCGCTCGCCCTGCCCCTGTTGGCCGGACCGGGTGCCATGGCGACTATCGTTTTGCTGATGGGAGAGGTTGAGGGCGACGTAACCGGCCAGCTGATGATTGTCGGCGTTATGGGCGCGGTTTTGCTGATGGCACTGGGGTTGTTCCTGATCTCGGGCGTGATGGAGCGGTTGATGGGGCGCACTGGCGTTAACGTCATCACGCGTATTCTGGGCGTTTTGCTGGCTGCGCTGTCGGTGCAATTCATCATCGACGGTCTGCGGGCGAGCGACCTGATCGGCCTGTAGCGCGTGACCAGCGACAATATTTTTCAACTCGTCTATTTCGTGATCCTGCTGCTGGCGATTGGCGGGTCGATGATAACGCTATATCGCGGCCAAGTTGGCCGCATGATCCGTCAGTTTCTAATCTGGGTGGCAATCTGCGCGGCTTTGGTCATCGGCTACGAAAACAAGCATCTGTTTGAGGGCTGGCTGCTGCCCGAAACGCAAAGTGTGGATCAGCAGGGAAATGTCACGCTGCTGCGCAATGCGCAGGGCTATTTTCAGGTTCGTGGCCTGGTCAACGACGCACCGGTAGATTTCGTGATCGACACGGGTGCCAGCCTGATCGTGCTGAGCCAGGCAGACGCCACAAGCGTGGGTTTTGACGTCGATAGCCTGCGCTATGACGGTGTCGCCAGCACCGCGAACGGTGAGGTCCGCTTTGCGCAGGTCCTGCTCGACAGTTTCGCCATCGGGGACTCTGTGGATGTCGGCGTTGGCGCCAGTGTAAACGCCGGAGAGCTGAGCACATCTCTGCTCGGCTTGGCCTATCTGGACAGGTTCAGCCGCATCGTGATCGAGGCGGACCGCATGATCCTTGAGCGTTAACCGCTCCGCGCCTTTTCTACCCAGCGGCCATCCTGTTCCGCCCAGAAGACGGCCGTGTGATCGGTTTTTGTGACCAGCCGCCAATCGGCCCGTGCATCCTGCGTTACCGCCTCGTCATTGCCATCAAAGATCAACGCGACGCGGTCAAATTGCGCCAGCTCATCCGGCTTTAGTCGCGCGCCATCCACCAGCAACAGAGTCTTGGCTTCATTGGGAACCGTCGTGGCAGTCGTTAGCAAAATAGGTTGCTTTGCATCCTGCGCGCCGCCCGCCTGCCCGTGGGGCAGAAAGGTATCGTCGCGGTAGGTCCACAGATGCGCGTCCAGCATGTCGAGCCGCGCGGCAGCCGTGCCGCGGACAACGACACGCCCGCCCCGATCCACCGTACGCTCGGCAAAGGTGGTGACGGTCGCCTCCAGCGACGAACCGTCCAGCCTGTAGAACAGGATATCCACTTACTCTGCGTCAGCTTCGGGAGCAGGCTCGTACTCACTGCGCACCAAGCGGTCCAGCGCCCGCACACCCCAACCTGTTGCGCCAGCAGGTGCAAACGTGGTCGCGGATTTGGTGGAGGCTGTGCCCGCAATATCCAAGTGGATCCACGGCGTACCCTCCTTCACAAATCGTTTGAGGAATTGTGCCGCCGTGATGGACCCGCCGTCACGACCGGTGCCGACATTGCGCATATCCGCGACGCGCGATTTCAGCGACTTGTCGTATGCATCGCCCATCGGCATCTGCCATGCGCCCTCGTCCTCATCCCGCGCGGCCTTCAGGAACCGGCTGGCGAATTCATCATCGTTGGAGAATACACCTGCGTTTTCATGACCCAAGGCAACGATGATCGCGCCGGTTAGTGTGGCGAGATCAATCATGGCTGACGGGTTGAACCGCTCCTGCGCGTACCACAACACATCTGCCAGAACCAAGCGGCCCTCGGCATCGGTGTTGATTACCTCGATCGTGTCACCCTTCATGGAAACAACCACATCACCGGGGCGTTGCGCACGGGCGGAGGGCATGTTTTCAACCAAACCGACGATACCGACAACGTTCGCCTTTGCACCACGCAGGGCCAGCGCGCGCATGACGCCCGCCACGGTGCCGGCGCCGCCCATGTCCATGGTCATATCTTCCATGCCGCCCGCAGGCTTCAGGCTGATGCCGCCAGTGTCAAAGGTCACGCCCTTGCCGATCAGGGCCAGCGGCTGTTCGTCGCCGCCCCCGCGCCAGTTCATCACCACAACCTTGGATGGCATGTCCGACCCCATGCCAACGGCCAGCAGGGTGCGCATCCCCAGCTTTTCCAGTTCGTCTTCCTCAAGGATTTCCACGTCTAGGCCCAACTCACCCATCGCAGCCAGACGGGCCGCGAAATCATCGGTGGTCAGGATATTTGCAGGTGCGTTGATCAGATCGCGGGTGAAAAAGACGCCCTCAACCAGTGCAGCCATATCCTTGCTTTCGGCGGACACTTCCTCCGGCTTTGTCACCAGCATAGTTACCTTGCCAGCGGGGGTCTGCTCCTTGGTTTTATGGGCTGTAAACTCATAGGCGCTCAGCGCGAGGCCATATCCGATCTCAGCCGCCTTGGCATGTGAGGCGAGCAGAACATGCAGATCGCCCTTGCCGCGATGCGCGTTCAGCGCCGCGCCCGCCTTACGCGCCAGCGACGGAGGGCCGCGACGGTCGAGCTTCAGGACAACAACAGCCTCGGCCGCCATTCCGGCAGGCATCGGGATGGTGATCGCGGTGGCCGCGTCCATTTTCTCCCACTGCTCGCTTTGCGCCAAACGCTCCAACGCGCCGCGTGACAGTTTATTGACCCGGCGTGCCAGCTTATCCATGTGGCCATCCGGCCCCAGCACGGCGGCGACACGTCCACTCAATGTTGCAATCGCGTCGATATCCGGCGCAGCGAAGCTGATGTTGAGCGGAGCGGTCATGGCAAATCCCTTACTAAAACGAATGCACAATCCGTATCAGCGGTTATGATGCAAGAGCAAGGTCATGGCGTGGATCATAGCGTCACACACGGGCCGCGCTTGACCCGCGCGTCCGGCTTGCCTAGTCAGTCTGTACGACGTTGCCTTAGCAATCCTATGAGGATGCCCACACCCGATGCGCCAGATCGACCGATATGTTCTGGGCCAGTTGCTAGGGCCGATGGGATTTTTCGCGCTGATTTTTACCGGCGTGATCTGGCTGACGCAAAGCTTGCGCATCATTGATACTGTCGTAAACAACAACCAATCAGCGGCGGTGTTTCTGGAGCTGTCGTCCCTGCTGCTGCCGGGCGTTATGATGCTGGTACTGCCTATCGCGGCATTTTCTGCGACGCTGTTCACGATCAACCGGCTGTATACCGAATCCGAGCTGACGGTGATTATGGCTGCAGGGCAAAGTCCGGTCGCGATGTTGCGTCCGGCGATTTTTCTTGGGCTGGTCGCTGCAGTTCTAACGGCCGCACTAACCATCTATCTGGTGCCCCGCGCCGCATCCGAGCTGGGTGATCGCACAAATGAGCTGCGCGCCCAGTTTGCGAACTCATTATTAAAAGAGGGCCAGTTCAATCACCCCCTGCCCGGCGTGACGGTGTATCTGCGCCAAGCCAATGCCGAGGGGCAAATGCTGGGCATCTTTATCCACGATGCGCGCAGCGGCGGCCAATCCATAACTTACACCGCCACACAGGCGCGGCTGGTGAAAACTGACGACCGCTTGCAACTGGTTCTGTTCGACGGCGCAGCCCAGCAGTTCGAGGATGCAGGCAACGCGCTCAGTATCCTCGATTTTGATCGCCTCGCCTATGATCTGGGTCCGCTGGTGGCGGAGGATGTTGTGCGCACCCGAAAGCCTGCTGAATATGGTATTCATGAGCTGCTCAACCCTACGCCAGAGTTGTGGAACGGCGATGAGGGTTTGCGCTCACGCCTGATGGCGGAGGGGCATGATAAAATTTCTGCGCCGCTTTATGCGCTGGCGTTTCCCATTCTGGCCTTGGCCGTGATCGTAGGGGGGGCATTCAAACGGGGCGGCGTAGGCGGGCGCATTGCAGTCGCGGTCGGTATTGCGGTTCTGGTCCGTTCGCTCGGCATTACGGCGCAATCCGCAGTGGAGGATAACATCGTGCTGTGGCCAGTTTTATACGTCATTCCGCTACTGCTGATCGCGGGGTCCTATTTCTATATCGCCCGCAACAGCAGACCGTCCCGACGTCGGAGGGTTGCGGCGTGATGGGCGTGTTGAACTTGTATATCCTGCGACGTCATCTGGCAGGTCTGGTGCTGGCACTGGGTGCGGCGTTGCTTCTCGTCATGATCGGCGATTTGGTCGAACTGACCGGCGATCGCATTGCCGAGGGTGCGCAGCCCGCCCCCGTACTGACCATGGCGCTGCTGCACGCGCCGTCGATCCTGTCACAAACCCTGCCATTCATCATGTTGCTGGGATCGCTGGCGGCATTTCTACGCTTGGCCCGTTCCTCCGAGCTGGTGGTCATGCGCGCGGCTGGTCTGTCGGTCTGGCGCATTTTGAACATGCCGATCCTATGCGCGCTGGTCTTGGGCAGCTTGGCCTTCTCGGTCTGGAATCCCCTTGCCGCCGCTGCGCTGGCACGGTTCGATGTTCTGGAAAGCCGTCACTTCGATGGACAGGAAAGCTTGCTGTCCATCTCGGCTGAGGGGCTGTGGCTGCGTCAATCGGGTGCTGACGGCCAGACGGTTATCAATGCCACCCGCGCCTCTGCCGATGGTAATGAGCTGATCGGCGTGTTGATATTTGAGTTCGATCAGGAGGGTCAGCTGAAACGTCGTATGTCCGCCCGCCGCGCGCTTTTGACTCCCGGCGCATGGATGGTGGAGCAGGCGCGCATCTGGAACATCGACGCTGATAGTGCCTTTGCGATGGTACGCGGGCGCGACGTTGATACCGTTAGCGTCGTGACCGACCTGACATCCAGTCGCATTCTGGAAAGCTTCGCCGACCCGCAAGCGTTGAGTTTCTGGGAACTGAGCGACTTCATCAAAACGCTTGATTCCTCAGGATTTTCGTCGGTTCGCCATCGCCTGTATATGCAAACGGAGCTGGCCCGCCCGCTAATGTTTGCTGCTATGGTGTTGATCGCTGCTGGGTTTTCGATGCGTCACGTACGCTTTGGCTCCGTCGGAGTGCGCATTCTGCTTTGCGTTATTTCCGGATTTGGTATCTTCTTTTTGTCAGATTTCACGCAGGCTCTTGGCTCTGCTGGCACAATTCCTGTTATCGTCGCGGCATGGGTTCCGCCCATCGCTGCACTGTTGCTCGCTACGAGCCTTCTGTTACACCTTGAGGATGGATAGCCTGCCCCGACTCTTTCGCACACTTGCGGTCGCCCTGACGATCGCCCTGCCCGCTGCCCTTCCGGGGTTGGCGCAGCAAAATGACCGCGTCGCGCTTGTCGCGGACCGGATTAGCGTGGACGCCAACACCGGCGCTTTGATTGCGGAGGGTAACGTCACGATCATTCGTGGCGATACCGTCCTGCAAACAGATCGGCTGATTTACAATGAGTCAGACGGCTCGATCAATGTGCCGGGTATATTGACGATCCAAAACGGCGAAGGTGCAGTTCTGTATGCAGATTACGCCGATCTGGACGGCAGCTTTCAATCAGGTGTGATCGCCGGCGCACGCGCGTTGATCGACAACCAGTTGCAGGTGGCGTCAGCGTCAGCACAGCAAATCGACGGTCGCCTCACCGTTCTGAACCGCGTTGTCGCGTCGAGTTGCACGATCTGCGAGGATAACCCTATCCCCGTATGGTCAATCCGCGCCGAGCGTGTAGTACGCGACGCCGAGGCCCTGGAATTCCACTACGAAAACGCCGTATTCGAATTGTTCGGCGTACCGGTCCTGTTCCTTCCGTATTTCCGCCACCCCGATCCGTCGGTGGCGCGGGCCAGTGGTTTTCTCAGCCCGGAATTCCTCAACTCGGATGAGTACGGATTCGGGTTCAGATTGCCATATTACTTTGTGATCGACGACAGCCGCGACGCGACCATCACGCCCTTCATAACGGTTGAGGATGGATTGCTGCTTGAGGGTGAATACCGTCAGCGGTTCGAGCGTGGAGAGCTGGAGTTGAGCGGCGTGACCAAGCTCGAATCTGACGCTATCGGCAACCACCGCGGGTTTCTGAGTGCCGTTGGATATTACGAACTAGGCTCCGATATCGTCAGCCGGATCGATGCGACACTGCTATCAGACGACGGTTTCCGCGACGCATTCGGCTATGATGACGACGACGAGGATCGCATAACATCCGAGCTGTCACTCGAGAAATTCCAGACCAACAGCTTCTGGAAAGTGTCGACCGTCTACTTCGACAGCTTGCGAAGCAACGAACCGCAATCCACCGTTCCATTTGTGTTGCCCGAGGCAGAATACCGCCGCGCCTTTGATCTGGGTGGCGCACGCGGAGAGGTGAACGCTGACTTCCTGTCCTTCTCCCGTGATGTGGGCCGCGATGTGACACGCGCCACCGTCGGCGCCGGGATTGATCGCAGCCTCGTTACCGCACCAGGATTGGTGATGCGCGGCTTTGCCGATGTGTCCGGCGATCTGTATTCTGTGCGCAATGACCCGATCTTGGGTGATGTGGATGAGGCCCGCCTCCGCTCCACCGCCGGTCTGGAATTCCGGGTGCCATTCGTGCGCCGCACCCCCGCGCTAACCCAGATTATCGAGCCGATCATCCAGTTGGTACATGGTACGCAAAGCGGAAGTATCGGTGATATCCCGAATGAGGACAGCCAGCTGGTCGAATTCGACGAAACTAGCCTGTTCTCGACCAACCGGTTTCCGGGTGTGGACCGCTATGAAACCGGTTCCTATGCCAACGTCGGTTTGCGGTATGAAAGTATTACACCCTCCGGTCGCAATCTGACCGCTACCTTCGGTCGGGTGTTTCGCGATGAACCGCTGAGCAGCTTTCCCGCCGGTTCCGGACTGGACGGTCGCACGTCGGATTATGTTCTGGCGTTCGGCTATGATGCGACCGATCTGATTTCTGTTTCAGGCAGCGCGCTTGCCGACGATGATTTCAGTTTCAATCGGGCCGAGGTTGACGTTGATTATGCTGACGATGATCTATTTGTCTCTACAACCTATGTTTTTCTGGGTGCAGACGCTGCAACGCCGGTGAACCGTGCAGAGCTGCTGGTGGACATGGGCTACAAGTTTGATGACAACTGGTCGGGTGAGGTTGGATTTCGCCGTGACCTGAAAAATAACTCTTTCATTTCCGCGGATGCAGCGGTCAGCTGGGGCAACGAATGCGCGACATTCGAGTTTTCCGTCTCGCGCAGCTTTACCACATCCAATAACGTGGACCCATCAACCGAGTTCGGCTTTACCCTTCGATTGGCTGGACTTGGTACGCAGGGTGACGCGGCGCAACGCCGCCGTCGGTCCTGCGGTATCTGAGTTGGAGACTTAACGTGACCCGATTTTTGAGCCTTTTTGCTGCCCTCGCCATGATCAGCAGCCCTGCGATGGCGCAGGATACCCCTTTCGCTCCTGCGATTATCGTGAACGAAGACATGATCACGTATTATGACGTGGCCCAACGGCGCGCCTTATACAGCGCCTATGGCCTGACGGGTGATCGCCTCGACGACCAAGTGGCCGAGGATCTGACCGAGGAAGCGTTAATGCGTCAGGAGGCAGCTCGTCGCGGTATTTCCATTCCGCGCGCCGCCCTGGATGATGCGTTCGCTGCATATACTGCCGCCCGCGATACCACACCCGACAGCTTCGTTGCGGCGCTGCAACGTGGTGGCATCGATCCTAGCACAGTCATCAATCAAATTTCAGCACAGCTGGGTTGGCAGAATGCAATGCAGGGTCGCTTCCGAAACCGCGCGCTGCCTGATCAAACTGATCTTGAAGAAGCCGTAATTCTGAACGCAACCGGCACAACACGCGAGGTTTTGCTGTCCGAGATTGCAATCCCGTTCGCTGAACGTGGTGAGGCACGCACGCGCGAACTGATCGTAGAGCTGGCAAATGACCTGCAAAGCGGTGGTGATTTCGCGGCTGCTGCGCGCCAGTACAGCCGCGCCGGAACGCGTAACAATGGCGGTGAAATCGGCTGGGTTTCCGTGTCTGATCTGCCCGCCGCCATGCGGGCCGAAGTTGATCTGATCGACATCAATGGCGTTAGCCGCCCCATTCCGATTACGCGCGGCGTTTCCTTACTGGCCGTTGGGGGTGAGCGTCAGACGACCGCGCAGGATACCGGCGCCGTTACTCTGACCTACGGTCGCGCGACATTCCCGCTGTCACTGGGTGAGGAAGGCGCACGCACAGCAGCCCTTGCCGCCCGCCGCCAGATCCAAACTTGCGGCGATATTCGCAACGGCTCGTTCGGAGCCGATAGCGGCGTCTTTGGCCCTGCTCCATTGTCGAGCGTGGAGCCTGCCTTGTTTTCTGTCATCGCCACGGCGCAAACCGGTTCGGTCAGCCAACCGGTGCGTACGGGTGACAGCCTGTCGATCATCGTTTTGTGTTCGCGTGATGTGAACCTAGATGACGCAACACGCCGACAGGTTGAGGATCGGATTTTCACTGATCGTATCAGCGCCTATGCCGACGGCTACATGCAGGAATTGCTGCGCGACGCTGTGATCGAGATCCGCTGATGCTTGCAGTAACGCTGGGTGATCCCGCTGGGGTCGGCCCGGAACTAACAGCCGCCGCGTTTCGACGCGGCGTGCACAGCTTTGTTGCGATCGGCAGCGCTGACGTGTTGCGCAATATGGTTGATGTGATCTGTGTTGAGAGCATCGCTCAAGCGCGTGAAGTAACAGATGCGTTGCCCGTCATCGACATCCCTACGAGATCTTTGGTCACGCCCGGTCAGCCCGATCCACACAATGCGCCTGGCGTGATTTCTGCAATTTCCCTAGGTGCGCGTCTGGCACAAAATGGTGAGGTATCTGCCCTCGTCACGTCACCGATTTCAAAGAAGATTCTCAAGGATGGCGGCGGCTTCGCGCATCCTGGTCACACGGAATTCCTTGCGTTTCTATCTGGAACATCGCGCCCGGTCATGATGCTCGCCGGACCTGACCTGCGTGTGGTTCCCGTGACAATTCACATTCCGCTGGCTGATGTTCCCGTGACTCTTACGCCGCAGCTGCTGGCCGAAACGATCCGCGTGACCCACGCTGGTTTGCAGCGCGACTTCGGCATTGCAAAACCGCGGATCGCAATCGCCGGCCTGAACCCGCATGCCGGTGAAGGGGGCGTGATGGGCCGTCAGGAAATTGAGCTGATTGCCCCCGTTCTGGCGACTCTGCGTGCCGAGGGGATTGACCTGACAGACCCGATGCCCGCCGACACCATGTTCCACGCCTCAGCCCGCGCTAAATATGACGTGGCGGTGTGCATGTATCATGATCAGGCTCTTATTCCACTAAAAACGCTGAGCTTTGATGACGGTGTGAACGTTACGCTAGGCTTACCCTTTATCCGTACCTCTCCCGATCACGGGACCGCATTTGACATCGCGGGACAGGGCATTGCCCGTCCTGACAGCCTATTCGCAGCAATGGATATGGCGCAAACTATGGTGGACCGCCGCGCATGACTCTTGATGAACTTCCCCCGCTGCGCGATGTGATTGAAACCCACGAATTGCGGGCGAAAAAGTCTTTTGGCCAAAACTTCCTGCTCGACCTGAACCTGACGGGTAAGATTGCCCGACAGGCCGGCGATCTGACGCAATGTGACGTTCTTGAAATCGGCCCCGGCCCCGGCGGCCTGACCCGTGCCCTGCTGGTTGAGGGTGCGCGCAAAGTCGTCGCCATCGAGCGGGACCCGCGCTGCATCCCCGCCCTCGCCGAGGTGTCCGACGCTGCGCCCGGTCGTTTGGTCGTGATTGACGGCGATGCCCTAGCGATCAATCCAGCCGAACACCTGACCGCTCCCATCCGTATCGTCGCAAACCTACCCTATAACGTAGGCACGGAACTGCTGGTTCGCTGGTTAACGCCGACCGAATGGCCCCCGTTTTGGCAAAGCCTCACGCTGATGTTTCAAAAGGAAGTGGCCGAGCGGATCGTCGCAAAACCGGGGAGCAAAGCCTACGGCCGATTGGCGCTGCTTGCTCAATGGCGCTGTGACGCGCGGATTGTCATGCACTTACCACCGCAGGCGTTTACGCCCGCGCCCAAGGTCAGTTCGGCAGTTGTACATCTGACCCGACTGGATGAGCCGCGTTATCCAGCGGATGGTCGCGTTTTGAACGACGTGGTTGCACGCGCATTTAACCAGCGGCGCAAAATGCTGCGCGCCAGTCTGAAAGGGTTAACGCCCGATCTGGAGGATGTGCTGAATTCGGTTGGTATTTCCCCCACCCAGCGGGCGGAGGAAATTGGTCTGGAACAGTTCTGCGCCTTGGCGCGCGCTGTAAAGCGTTAAGCCTCGGCCGCAGGCTTTTCCTCAGCTTGCGTCTCATCACCACCGCCGGATCGGTTCGATCGACGCGAACGTGTGCGGCGTGGCTTTGGCGCGACTTCCTCGGGCGTCTCGACCAAGGTTGATTCCTCGGTTTTCTGCTCGGGTTCTGGCGCAGCTTCGGCTGGTTCATTCGCAGCGCGTTCAGCTTGCTCTGCCTCACGTTGTGCCGCGGCACGCTCCGCCTGCTCGGCAGCCCGCTCGGCTTGCTCGGCCTCACGCTGCGCACGCTCAGCTTGCTCTGCATCACGCTTGGCATTTTGAGCATCAATCTGACGCTGCGCATCGGCCAACAGACGGGCGTAATGCTCGGAGTGTTGCAGGAAGTTTTCCGCGTTCACCCGATCACCAGAAAGCTGCGCATCACGCGCCAGTGACTGATATTTTTCAACAATCTGCGAAGGGGTGCCACGCACCTTACCTTCGGGACCGGAGCTGTCAAAAACCCGGTTCGTCATGTTACCGACGCTTTTGTTGCTGTTATTGTTATTACTGTTGCTGCGGTTATTCTTGCGCGAGCGGTTTTTATTCGGTTGTCTCATCTTGTCCGATTTCTGCCGCCTGAGGCTGTGCCTGTCGCGGTCTTTCTGATGCTTCAGTCCGGGCAACTTGCCCGTCTTGCATAAGCGGCTAACGCTGATCGAAGCTCTGCTCCAAATCTCGCAGGAAATACTCACCGCGTTGGAACAGTTCCTATTATCTAATCTTTGCGGGGTAATTCAAGCATAAAGCGGCGAATAATTGACTAAACAGGTAATTTTCCCATATTACGGCACGACACTTAGCACCCGCGGTTTTCCATTCAAATCAGACAATACCGTCACGGTCGCCGGGGCGAACAGGGACGCCGCGCTGTCACCTTGGTCATATCCAATTTCAAACAGCGCAGCTCCATCGGATGCCAAATACTGGCGGAACCCTATCGCCAAAGCACGATATGCGCCCAAGCCGTCGCTACCCGGAGTCAGCGCCAAGTGGGGTTCGTGATCTACGACTTCTGGAGCCAAAGTCTGCATTTTTTCAGCTGCAATATAGGGCGGGTTTGAAACGATCAGATCGTATCTGCCTGTGACCCCAGAAAACCAATCCGACTGAACCGTCTGCCACCGCCCTGGTGCATGTGCCTCTAGGTTCTGACGGGCCACGCTTAGAGCAGAGACAGAAACATCCGTCGCGACACCCTGCGCATTGGGCCATTCGGCCAAGAGAGTCGCCAATATTGCGCCGCTACCGGTACCCAAATCCAAAATTCGCTTGGGCTCTGGTCCGGCCAATGCCGCCTCAATCAAGGTTTCCGTATCAGGACGCGGGTCTAGAACATCAGGCGTTACGATAAAACGACGCCCCCAAAATTCGCGATACCCCACGATATGTGACACAGGCTGGCGCGCCTGACGTCGGGCAATATCCTGCGCAAATGCGTCGGCTTGCGATGCAGATAGCTCATCACGCATCATACCGGCCAGCGCACCGCTGACATGTCGTGCCATCAATCGCCGGGCATCACCCATAGGATCATCGACACCAGCCTTGCGAAGCTGTTGGGCTGCCGCACGTAAAACCTCAGCAATATCAGACACGTTCAGCCATTGCGGCCAGACGCTCCGCCTCATCCGCGGCCGTCAACGCATCAATAATCTCGGTTAAATCACCCTGCATAACCTGATCCAGCTTATACAGTGTCAAATTGATCCTATGATCCGTCAGACGACCCTGCGGGAAATTATAGGTTCGTATCCGCTCCGACCGATCACCCGAGCCGACCTGCCCCCGTCGATCTGCCGCCCGCTCTGCGTCGATCTCCGCACGTTGCATATCGTACAGACGCGTGCGCAAAACTTGCATCGCCTTGGCCCGATTGGTGTGTTGGGATTTTTCGGAACTGGTCACAACAATCCCGCTGGGGATGTGCGTAATCCGCACGGCACTGTCCGTGGTGTTAACGTGCTGCCCACCTGCCCCGCTGGCACGCATGGTGTCGATGCGAATATCTTCGGTGCGGATCTCCACATCCACTTCCTCAGCTTCTGGCAAAACGGCAACCGTCGCTGCGGAAGTATGGATCCGCCCGCCGCTCTCCGTACTGGGCACGCGCTGAACCCGGTGAACGCCGCTTTCAAACTTCAGTCGGGCAAATACGTTTGCGCCC
>Ga0209309_10002785_pt1 | contig 15589 bp, 18 predicted proteins | sample COGITO_mtgs_1204_2_FD_184807 | JGI IMG/M metagenome (GOLD analysis project Ga0209309, IMG submission 184807) | Pelagic marine microbial communities from North Sea - COGITO_mtgs_120412 (SPAdes) (version 2) | ecosystem: Environmental > Aquatic > Marine > Epipelagic ... | reverse complement strand
TTCTTCACGTGCAAGTCCAACACCTTGATTTGGAATAAAACTAAAATTAAATGCCTGCTCAGGATCTCCAACAATCATCATTACCTTTGTTTTTGTTTTAGGAAGATGTTTAATGTTTGTTGTTTCAATCTTAAAACTTAAATTTCCATCATAGACATAGCCATTTTCACCTTCAGCACAAGAAACAGTAACGTTTTTTCCTGTTTTAATCGTTTCAGTTGCACTGTTTGTTCCAACAACGCAAGGAATGCCAAGTTCACGAGAAATAATTGCTGCATGGCACGTACGACCACCTCTATTTGTTACAATTGCTGATGCAATCTTCATAATAGGTTCCCAATCAGGGTCAGTCATATCAGTTACCAGAACTTCACCTTTCTTGAATTTATGAATATCTTTTGTTTCACTAATTACGTGAGCTCTTCCCTTTCCAATACGAGCACCAACACTCTTACCTTCAATAAGCACTGTCCCACGCTTCTTGAGCCTGTATGTTTCAAGCACATTCATATCTTTTTGAGAGGCAACTGTTTCAGGTCTTGCCTGTACAATGTAGAGCTTTCCAGTAACGCCGTCTTTAGCCCATTCCATATCCATTGGCGTGTATTGTTTACGCTTCATAGTGTAATGATCTTCAATAATAGAAGCCCATTTAGCTAAGAGGAGAACTTCATCATCGGTTATAGAAAATTTTTCTCTTTGCGCCTTAGGTACAGGAATATTTTTTGTAAAGGCTTTTCCATCAGTGGAATACACCATTTTGATTTTCTTCTCACCAATACGTTTCTTAATAATTGGTTTGAAACCTTTTTTGAGTGTTGGTTTGAATACGTAAAACTCATCAGGATTAACAGCCCCTTGAACAACTGTTTCACCAAGACCATATGCAGAGGTAATGAATGCTGCATCTTTGAATCCTGATTCAGTATCAATACTAAACATAACACCAGATGATGCTAAATCAGAACGTACCATGTGTTGAACGCCAATAGATAAGTATACTTTGAAGTGATCAAACCCTTTGTCTTGTCTATAGGAGATTGCTCTGTCAGTAAATAGAGATGCAAAACAATTTCTACATGCATCGATTAAATTCTCAACACCGTGAATATTAAGATATGTTTCTTGCTGACCTGCAAATGATGCAGTAGGCAAATCTTCTGCCGTTGCACTTGAACGAACAGCAACATCAGTTCCCTTGCCATATGTCCTTTCCATCCTTGCGTATGCTTTTGCAATTTCTTCTCGAAGATCATCAGGAAATTCTAAATTTCGAATAAGAGTTCTAACTTTTTTACCACGTTCTTGCAGATTTCGAATATTATGAGTGTTGAGGTCTTTGAGGATTCTTTTGATTTCTTTTTCTGCGCCTGAGTTTTCAAGCAAATATCGGTATGCAAATGCGGTTACGGCAAAACCGTTTGGAACAGCAACTTTCTTCTTTGTAAGATTTTGATACATCTCTCCAAGAGAAGCATTTTTTCCACCAACTAATGGCACATCTTCGATACCTAATTCATTAAACCATAGAATAAATCTATTTGATTTCTTTCTCATAAAAACTTCACCCCTTTTTCCCGTACTTACGGTAGTAAAAATCCAGTTTTGTACTATTTAAATGTTGCTGTTTAATGCATGTAATTCAGGAGTCCTCTCCTCGAATTCTAACTTATCATTAAACAATAAGAATTTCTTTGGCATAAATTTTGGTTTCTTAAATCCAAGGTCTTTTACATATGGCGTTTCTTTAATTCCAATCTTACCAACATAAAGATCTTCAAGTGTGCCACCACGCTTCATATAATTAGTAACTTCATAGTATCCTTTCATATATACTGAATCCTTGGTAAATCCGCCTTCTACTTGCGTATGACTTAGCCCGCGTTTTGCTCTCATTGTGAGTTTAAGTGCTGTTTTTTCATCAAAGAATCGTTTCATTTCCCTAAATGTTCGATCAAAACTAGATGTCTGTGCTTTGTGGACAGCTATAACTCTTCCTGCATAGTTTCTAAGTCTTGCCTTAGTGAGTAACCCAAAGCGCATTTCATTGTATGCTGCAAGTCCTTCTTCAGTTGTGATGTAATTAGCAACACCGTGCCTAAATACCTTCAAAGGATGTCTTTTTGCGTTCTCATATCTAAATACATGCGTACCAACTTCATGTACAATAAGTCTATTAAGAAATGATTTTGTGTACCTTTGATTTTTTTTAAGTGTAATTTCTTGATGAGGACCCGAAACATTAGCACTATTTACCAAATCGGCTCTTTTTATTTTGTACTTGAATCCAAATTGATCGAAATTTTTCTTGAACAATTGCCTCATATTCTTATCAGGAACATATATTTTCTTTTTCTTTGTAAGTTTAGGTACTTTTTCTTGAACAATATCATAAGCCCGTGTTACAAGCCTACGATCTGGCAAAGGATATGCTTTTTTACTTACTTGCGTGAAATCAAAACATCCCACTAAAGAAAGAAGATCTATTTTATGGATCATATCCGTTTGTTTTTCTCGCATAATAGTTTCCATCATTTCCTTATCTTGGAAATTAAGGGATGCCACTTCCCTTCTCATCTTAAGCAAGTTGATATCAGGATCGGCATACTTGAACACAGGATTTTTCACTTTACCTGAAAGCACTTGCCTGGTCACAGATGAAGCATTTATCGGGTTAAGAAGGTGAAATTGAAGTACTTTAGATGCATCATGAAAGATCTTGTCAGCCGACTTAATTTCTTTACTATAACGCATTATTTCTTTTGATTTTTCGAGTATAAAAATATTCCTCTATAGAACCCTCTAGCATAATACTTATTAACTCATTCTTTCAATATATTACCATGACAGACAAACTCAGATTCGGTACAGGCGGAGCACCCATTTCAACACCAGACAGAACTACTATCAATGGACTTCATGAACTAAAGCGATTAGGTCTACAAAACATGGAACTAGAGTTTGTCCGAAGTGTCTTTCTTAAAGAAAAATCAGCAGCCGAAGTTAAAAAAATAGCAGAAGAAAACGACATTGCACTAACTGCGCATGGATCATACTATATTAATCTTAATTCAAAGGAAGAAGCAAAAATTGAAGCTTCAAAAAAAAGAATATTTGATGGTGCTAATATGGCGGATAAAGCAGGCGCTAGATCAATTACATTCCATCCTGCATTCTACCAGGGAATGGATAAAGAACAAGTCTACAAAACAGCAAAGAAACATCTCATCCAAGTTCGAGATCAATGCAGTGACGCAGGAATGAAAATCATGCTTCGCCCTGAAACTACGGGAAAAGGAACACAGTTTGGGCATTTCAAAGAACTCACACGGCTAGGTCTGAAACTGGCTGTTTACCATGTGTTGATTTTGCACATGTTCATGCAAGAGAACAAAAATGGAATACTAAAGATGAGTTTCACGACATCCTATCACACCTAGAAAATGAACTTGATATCATCAAAAACATGCATATCCACATGTCAGGAATCAACTACGGTGAGAAAGGTGAAAAAAATCACTTACTTCTTGAAGAATCTGATTTTAACTGGAAAGAACTTCTTAAAACATGGAAAGAATTCGGTGTAAAAGGCGTTGTTGTATGTGAAAGCCCCGTAATGGAAAAAGATGCATTACTTATGCAAAAATTCTACAATAAAATATGAACCCATCAAGAGCCATTAAACAATTAGAAGCCTTAATCGCTCATGGCAACAATGAAGAACGCCTAGCAGCACAACATTGGAATGAAGAGTGGCAAACACTCATGGCAATTCTCCTCTCAGCAAGGGCAAGAGACGATGTAACTATTCCAGTTGCTCAAAACTTATTTGACCACTACCCAACGCTCAAGAAAATAGCAAACGCATCTCAAGAACAGATAGAAAAAGCAATTGGATCAATTAACTTCTTTCGAAATAAAGCAAAAAACATTAGAGGATGTGCAGAAACACTCCTTAAAGAATTCAACGGTAAAGTGCCTCACGACATTGAACAGATGATTATTCTCCCTGGTGTTGGACGAAAGACAGCAAATGTTTTCATGTCAGAACATGAGTATGAAGCTATCGGCGTTGACACACACGTTGCAAGAGTATCATACAAATTAGGATGGACATCTCATAGAGAGAATGCCATCATCATCGAAAAAGAACTAAAAAATCTTTTTCCAAAAGATAAATGGTCTTTAGTGAACAATACCTTGGTAAGATTTGGTAGAAATAATCGTGGTAAGAAAGAAGATATTATCTTAGATGATATTAAGCGAATTGTTTAACTAAATCAGACACTGTCTTTGGCTGTACATAGGGCAAACAATGTTCTGAATCAGTTTTGATAACTGTAGAATCTTTTAGATAATCACCCAGTTCTTGAAAGCACCAGTATGGAATAATTTCATCTCTTGTGCTTTGTACAATTAATGTCGGTACATTTATTTTGGCATAATCAATTTTATGAGAAAGCATAATTCTCTCACAAGCAACACAGGTCTTTGGATCTGTTGATTGAACCATTTGAGTTATAAGATGTGGCATAGAACTATTCTTTAATGTTGAAAAATCAACATTATGATGAAGCTTAAAGACATCTCGTATTTTTCCAAGCATAGATAAATAAGGAAGTCCAAAAAGTAAAAATGATTTTTTGATATGATGGACATCAAGTTCATGAACTTCATTGAGTAAAACTAATTTTTTTACCCACTTAGGACGTGTTTCTGCATATTTTAGAGCAATAAAACTACCAAATGAATGTCCAACAATAGTGCATTTGTCAATCCCTTCTTTTACGAGAAGGTTATCAATATCCTTCATAAGACGATCTAGGTTAATAGTGCCTTTTTCACTCTTACCATGACCTCTAAAATCCATAGCATATGTGGTATATGATTTTTTTAAAATAGAAATAGCATCTTTAAATGATGTAGAGTTCAATCCAAGCCCATGTAAGAAAATAATCGGTTTTCCCTTACCTGCTTTCTCATAGAAGATTTTTATATCGTCGCTAGTTGTAAAATGCATGAAATTTTTAACAAACTTCTAGTTTAAATAGTTATTGATTAAAGTAACGAGTGATATGCTCCACAATTACATCTGCTCGTGGAGTAGTAAAATAACCACTCCCATTACTAAAATTGTGATCCTCCCCCCTACATAAAACTACCTGGGCACCATGTTCTTCCCATCTATTTCCAATCTTTGAAATATCTCTTAACTCAAATCCAAAATTACTTTTACCGGGAAGTAGAACACGAGTAGGTGACTGGAAATAACCAGTTACAGGTTCGACGTCAATAATTGAATCTAAAAAAGGAAGTACACTATCTTCTGTAAACCATTGTCTATCAATGGCTAACCAAGTAGCATCACGTGACTGTCTTGTAAGAAATAATTTTCTAGACACATATGCAGCTAGTGAAAATAAGCCACCCAACACTTGCTTCTCCTGAGTATGTTTCAAATACCAATTCAGAATAGCTGGATTTTGTTCAAGGGGATGAATTAATGGGGCTGCAAGTACTGCTTTCTTTGCAATATCTCGAAGTGTAAGTACTTTTGCAAGTGCATGTGCACCAAACCCATGAGCATAAACATATGGTCTTTCATCACTTTCATTATTAACAGTATCAATTACATACTTGAGATCCATTATGTGATCACCCAGTGTTAAATTCCCTATAGATGCTCCTGCGCCTCTAGAACTCCAAGATGTAACGTGAAAATCTTTTGCAAGCTCTTCTATTAATGGATCTAATCTTGCAGAACCACCCAGACCAGTACATACAACTAAAGGATGTGCGCGAGCATCCTCAAAATATTCAACACGTTCTAAAGAGATACTAGAAATTCTTCTACCATTTATTTCTCTTCCTTGCCTTATATTCAATCTTGAACGTTTTGTTTGCATTGAAAAATACATAACCAATCAATCCTTATAAAGACTTAGCACTGGACATACGCCACAAGAATATTTAAAAGCAACATAGGCATTCTAAAATGATGAAACTCAAAGTACTCTCTCCATCGTCAATAAATCTCTACAAACAATGCCCGAGAAAATACTTCTATCAATATATTCTAAAGCTTCCAACAAAGCCAAGTATTCATCTTGTGAGAGGTAGTGCAGTGCATACTGCTCTTGAAAAGTTCTTTGAGATTAATCCTGATAGTCTATCCACTGAAAATTATCCATTTGAAATGAAAACCATGATACTTGATTTTTTCGGACAAGATTGGCAAAAAAGAAAGGGTGAACTTGCTAAATTAGACATGGGTCTCCATGATCAAATATTCTACTATAATGAAAGTAAAAAAATGCTTGCTAACTGGTGTGATGAGTTTGTAGAAAAGCTGCAGGGCCAAATCACCAAACGGGGATCATTCTCAGCAGCATTCAAATATTTAGCTCCCGTTACAGAAAAGAGATATGTTTCCACTACTGATTCTGTCCAGGGGTTCATTGATGCAATTCACCATTATGATGATGGCGTCCACATCCTAGACTACAAAACATCAAAAAAAGACGCTATGACTCCAGCATATAAACTTCAACTTGCGATTTACGCTTTACTCTATCAAATTGAACATGGCGTTATGCCAAAAGCTGTCGGGATTCACTTTCTCAAGTTTGGAGAGAAATATCTTGAAGTAGATCAGCTCTTTATTGACTACGCTAGAGAAGAAATTAAAAAAGTACATGAATCGATCAAATCTACTGAAATAGGCGACTACAAGAAACATATAACTGGTCTTTGTAAGTGGTCCACAGGACAGTGTGATTTCTACGAACGCTGTATTAAAGAATAATCTGCTTAAGTGAAACGAAACAGATTTAGGTGTCAAGTGACTATGCACCTGGGGCATTGCGATTTCTATGAGAGATGCATTAAAGAATGATTATTTTTCTGAACTATTTACTACGCAGACACTATTAACACACGCACAAACAATAGGTTCACAATTCTCCTCTGCTGCAAATACCGATCTTACTAGTGGAGAGTATGCTTCCCAATCTTTCTGTGCACAACTTGCAGAACAAAGATCTCCACCTTCAATGTATGCAATACAGTCTGTATCCACTACACATTCCAGAGATGGTTTATTGATAGTATTGTTTATAATCATGGCATCTACGCCAAGTAGTAAAATTATCAATACAGCAATAACACTTACAGCAATTACTTTACGTTTAATTGATGTATAGAAAGTGACCAATACACAAGATAAAACATACGCAGCAATAATAAGTACTAAAAGTGGGATTTCATATCCAAGAGGATCTCTAAATCTGAAAAAGAAGTATATGAAGAGAATTAGTCCAAAAATTCCTTTTTTTATATTAGGAACAAACCAATTAATTATCTTTTCTGCAAATACCATAATGATTGTAAATGCATACAGTAATAAATATTATGTAAAATCTAATTTTCTACTTTTCGCATACTAGTAAATATCCTGCCCAGAGTTTTTCAAAATACAGACGTAGCCTCTAGAAATAATATCTATCGTCGACAGAGTTGCAGTAAAGTATATAAATACGCCTAAACCAAGAGTACTATGGTAAGCGCTAAAGAACTCAAGCAAAAATACATTGAATTTTTCAAATCTAAGCAGCATGAAGAAATACCATCTGCTTCAATTATTCCACAGAACGATCCAACTGTTCTTTTTAACACCGCGGGAATGCAACCATTAGTTCCATTTTTCCAAGGACAACCTCACCCAAAAGGAAAGAGGTTAGTTGATTCTCAAAAATGTCTACGAACTGTAGATATTGAGGAAGTTGGAGATACAACGCATCACACGTTTTTTGAGATGCTTGGTAACTGGAGTCTTGGAGACTATTTCAAAAAAGAAACCATCGAGTGGGCATTTGAATTCCTAACAAAAGAACTCAGCATCCCTATTGAAAATTTAGCAGTAACTGTTTTTGAAGGAGATGACACATCTCCTCGAGATGAAGAAGCTGTAGAAATCTGGAAGTCACTTGGCATACCTGAAGAAAGAATCTCATACCTTGGAAGAGAAGATAATTGGTGGGGACCTGCAGGACAAACAGGACCTTGTGGACCTGATTCTGAAATATTTTATTGGACTGGAGATGAACCAGCCCCTACACAACATAACCCTGAAGACGAAACATGGGTAGAAATCTGGAACTGTGTGTTCATGGAATTTAATAAGGATGAACAAGGCACATACAGTCCTCTTTCACAGAAGAATATAGACACAGGAATGGGACTAGAAAGAGTTGCAGGAGTACTCCAAGGATCCAGCGATAACTATCTTACAGATTTATTCCAACCACTTATCAAGATTATTGAAGATCTTTCAAACAAGAAATATGCGGACCATAAACAATCCATGAGAATTATTGCAGATCACATTAAAGCAACGACGATGGTACTGGGAGAAAATAAAGGCGTGGTACCAAGTAATGTTGATCAAGGATATATTCTTAGGAGACTCGTTAGAAGAGCAATTCGCCACGCAAGAATGATTGGAATTGAAGGAAACTTCACAACTCAAATTGCAGAAGAAGTAATTACACTTTATCCTGAATACAACTTAAGTGATCATAAAGATCACATTCTTGCAGAACTTACAAAAGAAGAAGAAAAATTCTCAAAAACACTTCAACAGGGCTTGAAAGAATTTGCAAAACTAACGCAAGATAAACAAGAACTTTCTGGTAAAGAAGTATTCCTGCTATTCCAAAGCTATGGGTTTCCTCTTGAAATGACAGAAGAACTTGCTCAGGAAAAGAACATCACAATTGACGCAGATGGTTTCAATAAAGAATTTGAAGAGCACCAAGCAAAATCACGTGTTGGAGCTGAGAAGAAGTTCAAAGGTGGTCTTGCTGATGACAGTACAGAAACAACTAAACTCCATACAGCAACGCACTTACTTAATCAAGCACTAAGAGAAGTTCTTGGTCCGGATGTAAAACAACGTGGTTCTAACATCACAGCTGAGCGTCTTCGATTTGATTTCAATTTCGATAGAAAATTAACACCTGAAGAAAAACAGGCTGTCGAAGATAAAGTAAACGAGTGGATTCAAGAAGGCATCAAAGTAGAGAGAATTGAACTTCCTGTTAAAGAAGCCCTTGATTCAGGTGCACAATCTGAATTTGGAGCTAAATATCCAGACGTAGTTTCTGTCTATACAATGGGACATGCAAGTAAAGAAATTTGTATGGGACCTCATGTTGAGAACACAAAAGAACTTGGTCATTTTAAAATTAAGAAAGAGTCTTCATCTGCTGCTGGCGTGAGAAGAATCAAGGCGGTCCTTGAATGAAAGTATTCTTGGTAAGACACGGTCAAACAACAGACAATAGAGATAAATTGCATTCTCATCCAACGCATTCAGTACTTACCGATCTGGGAAAAATACAAGCAGAGAAAGTAGCTAAAAGAATGCTCTGTGAAGACATTGACAAATACATTGTGAGTACCACAATTAGAACAAGACAAACTGCTAAACCAATTTACATGCAAACAAGTACAGATATCGTATTTGATGCAGACATCCAAGAAGTAATATTTGGTAAATATGCAGGACTTCCCAGCTCTGCATTGAAAGTAGATCAAGAAGCTTCTGGAGTAGACTACATGGACTTTGTTCCCGAAGGCGGAGAATCACGAAATCAATTCAAAAAAAGGATCACCTCAGCCTATGAAAGAATCATAAAAGAAAATCAAGGTGAAAACATCTGCCTTATTTGTCATGGTGGGGTCATTAGAGTTCTTCTTGGATACTTATTCACAGATCCATATAATGATGAGAAGTACCGCTGTAATAATACCGGTGTTAACTTGATTGAATACGAATTTGAAACACCTAAACTCATCTATGCTGGAGATCTCTCCCACCTAGAAGAAAACGAAACAGGCGTTACGAATCTAGAATAACTTTTCCATTACATCTTGGGTATACAGAACCATTGCTTGAGACTGCGCTTTACTTGGATAGAATGGTTGCTGCTTCTTATGTACTGAAAATATTCTCACTTGATTGATTAAATGAATCTGCTGCGTTAAACCAGGATCTAATTCAATGCCTTTATCTCGCATTTTAGCAATTAAATTACCAAGACCTATTCCTGGACTTTTTTCAAGAAGATCATTCTGCGTTGCTTCAAAGTATTTTCTATGCAATAAAACCTCTAAAATCCTACCACACATGATAACAACACTCCTATAGCAGCCAGACATCATACACTTCTGAATTTCACCAAGATCTGCTTCAATTTCACTAAAAATATCAGAAGGAACTGACACAGGGATATTTATTTTCTCCACTTCTTCAATTCGAAGTCGCTGCGTTAAATGAATTATTTGATTAACAGACATATAGAATTTTTCATTCTCTTCTGTATCAAGAGATTGGATAGCTGCTCGAAGCTGCATAAGTTCTGATTCTTGTCCTTCCTCTAGATTAAGTGTTTTAGCAGCAATGCCAAGTGAACGAATAGTATTCTGAAGTCCTTGAAGTACTAAGTTTTGCTTACTTTTCTCGAAATCTAAAGACGGCATAATGGTCTTTGTAATTTTAATATCAGCATCTTGTATCTGTTTTGTATAATTCTTCAGTCGTTCAACTTCTTTCTTAAAATCCATAACTATTTTCTAAGAAAGTGGGTTTTAAAACTTTTCCATACTAAAAACCTCTATGGTTTTTTGATAGGACACACGCCTCCAGGACAAGCAGGAGCAACTTTAGGTTGCTTAAACACGCCAAGACGAATAAGCCCATAATACATTTTACAGCCAACGCAGTATCCAAATGCAGATTCTAGCCACATAAGCGTAATACAAATCATACAGAATGAAAAGGGTAGAATTCCTCTAATCCCAAATACATTAACAAGAAAGAACATAGGAAATGCAATGCAAAGTCCCAGCAACCAAGCAAACCTCTTCTGAGCAGCCCCCGAATATTCAGGTTTCATTCTGGACAACAATACTTCTGAAATTGCAAAAATCGGCCCATATCTTGGTTGAATTAAACGCAAACCAAACTCTATGGTAAACGCAGTTACCACAATCCCAAGTAAAAGAAATTCTTTCAAAAAGAATGCAAAAACTACGGCAAAAATACCAAGCATCATCATAATGCCTGCAGCTGCCCTAGCAGTTCGTTCATTGACAACACCATACTCTGCTAGTTTTCCATCAATCTTCAATCCTGGGATAATCCTTCCATATGCCATAGCATCATGAACAAATAAGGATTTAAAAGTATTTTCCTAGAAATCAAACAACTTCGTCTGCTGCTTTGAAAGCTTAATCAGCTGGCTTTTAGACATCAATTTGTCAAGATCAAAGTCTATATGTTCTTTTACAATTCTATTTGCTTCTTTTACAAATTCCTCTCGCTTATAGCAGGTAAAAGGTTTTGATTGGAGAGCCTTACGAGTTGCCTCTCTTGTTACCCAAACACCAAGCGGTGCTGTGTATTCAGGAGTTATAAATCTAAATACAACTGCAAGGCCCTGCCTTTTCATAGCCATCATGTGTTCTGTTACTGCTAAGCGAACACTATAGTATCCACCAGCAGTTGTTTCTGCATAGGCTTTTCTGCCCCCATACATCTCAACATCTGTCGAGTATTTATTGGGTGTATTTGTATGCATCTCAAAGAGTTCATAGCTCCAAACTTCTGGCAAGATACAAACTAAGAAGTAATTACCTAAATAACCACCAAAATAAATTTGATAATGGTCTACTTGCTTGAAATCTTTCAAATCCCCAATATTTTGTTTTCCAACCGTATCATCAGTTGCAGTAATACTCCATCTCGTAGGAACTAATTTTCTGTTTTTTCCAATGCCAACAGCCCCAACGCTAAGAATTTGAGAAAGATGATTCTCATCAACGCCTTTGGAATAAAGAATACGAAGAGCTTCATTTGCCTTAAGATCAGTATCCGAATGAACATTTTCTACTTTAGTTGGAACTGAAGTATTAGAAGTAATAGCTGCCTTAATGAGCTCAGCATTAGGACCACGAGGAGGAGAATATTCATCCGTTTGCAGCTTAAATGCAGGAGTATCTTTAAGATTTATTTCAACTTCTGCAGATTTAGCAGAAAGCCCAACTTCTTGAGCAAGTAAATTCAATTTATCCTGCTTAGAAAAAATGCTTGATTGGAAACGTGAGTTGATTAAACTAGAACGAATACCTATGATATCATTCATCCCTTTATTTTGAGCACTCCATTTTTTAGGAGCATCAAGTTCCTCTTTATTTGGAGCATCAATAGCGCTAAGTACTCCAACACTCACATTTGGATACCCATATCTACCAATAAAAGGAGCAGGAGCATCTCCAAAGAAATCCTTCTTGAAAGAGAGTTTCTTAGAAAGAAATTTGACGTTATTGTTGACAATAGTGGACGTTGCAACCTTTTCCATGGACAATTTGTAGAATTAAACGTTTAAATAGTTTTATAGTGAAATTTTGTCATCTATAGCTTGGGAATTGACTTCATCAGTTTAACAGCAAGATAAATACCACAAGACATCATAACAACTATGGTTACCCCTAAAACAACAAAGAATGCAATCATTTCTATTGATTCAGTAATATACAAATAAGTTGCGAGAGGAATTGCAATTACTCCTAGAAAAAGAATAGGTGAGATAAGTAAAAAACGTTTGTAATGAGCTTTAAATGCTTGCTTAACCGCTTTAAAGTACTGCTCTGTTGGCATCATACCTCCATGGAAAACCTATGGAATTATAAATGTATCTTAAAGAAAATACATAGCAACGGGAATGAGTAAACATCCCATTGCATGCGTCCTACTACATCCAACTATAGGTGCTATTAAACCAATAGAAGTAGACACCACCAATACGAGAATACCATACCAACCACATAATGCCATTACCAAGACAGTAATAAAACACATAATACCAATAACCAAATATCTGTAATTTACTTTCACAATCATTCTCTCAAATAACCGAGCCAGTTGAAGTGTTATAACAACTGCAATACTTCCAACAAACAACATAATACCTGCATAAGCTATGACATGATAGATAGTCGTTTCAACTATTAACTCTTTAACAGCAATGATAGCGCCATTTCTCGCTTTATCTAATGTGTAAAGTGTCACAGTACTAAGAACAAAATTAACTGTGTCTATTCCTCCCATGAGTATCATAAACCCTTCAGTTCCTAAATTACGAGCAAGCTGCATTGCTATAACTGCTCCCTGCGCGCCGCCCATTCCAGGTAGCATACTGGTTAAAAATCCTGCAAACGTAGAAGCAGAGATAGCAACACTCATCTTTTTCTTGAAGAGGAATACTGTTGTTATCCTTTAAACTGTAGAGCAATGTACTAATTCCATACAACCCTGAAAGCATGGGAAATAATGGATTACCAACATTGGGTGTATTTAATACCATATACCCAAAAAAACCAGATAAAGAAACTATGAACAAACCCCAGATCTTTTTGCAGTCCCTAAAAACCATAAAAGAAAGCATGAGTACAATCAAATATCCAACAAATGGCTTAACTAATTCATATAGCCATGGAACTATCAGAATCAGAAAGGGCATAAGCATTACGCTCAAAACTAAACTCAAAAAACTTCCAATAACCGTTAACTTTACAGCAGTATATCCTTTCCCCTCTAGCAAATATCTATGACCTGGCAACACCCCTAATGCCATACTACTATCGGGAGCTCCCAAGAAGATTGATGGAATACTATCTACAAACGTATGCGTCACAGATAAAGCCAAAATAAACCCAACCAGACTAATAGAATAATTTACTGGAAGTGTTGGAGCGATAGAAAGCAACACTAAGCTTACTAGGTTTACATGAATCCCAGGAGTAAGGCCTGTAAAAGTCCCGGCGGTCACACCGAGCAGTATTGCAAGCAATATTTCTATGAACATATAATGTCTATAACGACCATATTTATATGTTTCAGGGCTTCTAAACCGAAATCTCTCCAATAAACCTGTAGGTTTTTTCGACTCTCTTTCTATCTCTTTTCGCCTGAAATAACATGTATTCCCAGACCAAACTTTGACAACCTAAGACCATAAAAGAATTATGGCGGTAGTTCGTCACTTAGTACCATGTGTATAAAAAGGATTTTAAAAGGCTTGTCATATTGAGATGCATTCCCGGATTACATTCATGAAGTTTAATCTGGTTGGCCGTTTTGAAGAGAATTCTGCATCATTTGAAGGCCTTTGACAAGCGAAGACAACTTTCCAAACGTAGCACAGATTTCATGATAATCGGATCTTGATCTAATATAGTTAGACTGTAGCAAAATGTAGATGCTCATTGCTCTTTCATCGGCAGAGGTTAGTAATTCACTTAGTTCATGTAATGTTTTACTCGGATCCAATTTAATCCAATTTATTGTTATAGTTTTAGATATTTTGCCAGGCTTTTCTTACGTAGTGGCGGATTAGAAGATTCAGCCTAACCATTTTTTAGATACATATCTCAAAAATACAGCAGTTATACTACAGAGCAGAGTTCCCCAAATAATATCCAGAAAAAGCATCGATAAAGACCAAGATTTTATTATTGCATAATTTGTAAACTCATAAACACCATATAAGCAAAACCCATAGATAGCTCCGTAAATAGCACTTTCTTTAATTGATTTTGAATTTCTATCGATAAGTAAAACAATTCCAAGAGGAATCAGCAACCATGCAAAAAAAGCAGACCATACTACTACCTCTTCCCTCATTAAATCTATCAACCAAAAATCCATTTTTGATCGAATAATTAAAAGTAGCCAAATCAAATCAATAGATATTAAGAATACTGACGATAAGATGTACTTAATTATATATTTATATATCATTTTATTTTGAATCTATCCATAAAAAGAGCAATTCCACACCAGCCGATAAAACCTTCTACAATCATTATTGCAGCTAGTACAATAAAAAATGTTTTACTCCAAGACAATAATGCCCCTAAAAGAAATAATCCTCCAAAAATTACTCGTGTCCATCCATCTTTTTTTGTTATGTTACACATAAATCCCATTTTTATCTCCTAAACCCTGGGAAAAAAGCATTAGTGTGTTTCTTATATTCTTGGTATTCTTTATTTTTATCCCACTTTTTTTCTAGCATTGGAACTCCAGATATTTTCAATAATAGAAAAGTAATGATTATTGGACTTATTAATGACCACCAAGCTATTGAAATTGCCATTAAACCAAGACCCCACCATTGAACTGATTCACCAAAATAGTTAGGATGTCTTGTGTATTTCCATAATCCTGTTTGCATAATGGATTTACTTTTCTTAAGATGTTCTTTTAGTTGATAATCTCCAAGAGATTCAAAAATAAATCCAAAGAACCACATCAATAGTCCAATTATGGTAATAATTCCAAAACGAGAATATGAATAAGAATTAATAATAATGATGGGAATTGCAATAAATAACATTAACAAACCCTGCAACATGTATACTTGAAAGAAAGCTCTTAGGTTTACCCATTTACCCCATTGCGTTCTCCAATTTGCATATCTAAAATCTTCAGGCTTATCTTTATTTCTTGCATAAATGTGTAAGG
>Ga0209309_10002778_pt1 | contig 15621 bp, 6 predicted proteins | sample COGITO_mtgs_1204_2_FD_184807 | JGI IMG/M metagenome (GOLD analysis project Ga0209309, IMG submission 184807) | Pelagic marine microbial communities from North Sea - COGITO_mtgs_120412 (SPAdes) (version 2) | ecosystem: Environmental > Aquatic > Marine > Epipelagic ... | reverse complement strand
CAGAAATACTTCCAGAAGGTGATTTTTGGCCACTTGCAATTGGCGAGGGTTTGAATGGTTTTTCTCCAAATAGCTATTTAACAGGTGATCCATTAATACAGAGTGTTCCTTGGCTTGGAAATATTGCAGAAATGAGAATATGGAATATTTCAAGATCAGTTACTGATATAGCAAATAATAGCAGAAGAAGACTTTCAGGATCAGAGCCAGGCTTAGTTTCTTATTATAAATTTAATGAAGGTTCAGGAAACATAGCTAAAGATTTCAATACCTCTAGAAGTGCTGATAGGAAAAATGATGCAACAATTTATGGCATTGGAAACAAAGGAACCCTATGGCAAACAGAAATTACAAAATATCCAACAATATCAACTACTGACAATGCACCATCTATAAATGTTCCTCCTGGTGAAGATGTTGTGTATTATAAAATTTTATCTTGTGGAAATGGACCTCAAGGACAAATAGTTCCTTTAGAATTAATTGTATCGGCTCCAGTTCAAAAAGGAGATGTAGGAGATGGATTAATTGCCTTAACAAGTGAAGATTTGAATTCTTTAACTGGTCAGGAAGGAACACCATTGATTACTCCATTAAGTACTTATGTTAATCAAGAAGGAGTTGCTGGAGATATTAAGATTCAAGAAAGAGACAATTCAAATACTAATTTTTATGTTTTTAAAAGATCAATGGAGCAATGTAACAACTCTAATACATTTACAGATTTTAATGCTGCATCATCTTACAACGAAAAGGATTGTGTGGAATATGATGATAAACTTTATTATTTAGAAAAAGATGCAGGAAAATCTTCAGGAGTTGATTTTGAAGAAGATGATTGGTCAGAAGTTTTAGGTAGTGGGTGTGATGGTGTGCAATTTAGATCATCATCTGGAGATAACAGTTATGGTCATTATTATAAATATTTCTCAACAGCACCAAATGTTTCAAGTGATTTAGGTTACAATGGTGATTCCATTGATTGGTGGGAAGCAAAACGAAGAGCTGAACAATCAACTTGTGGAGGTATGAAAGGATATTTAGTCTCAATCGAGTCTGCTAATGAAAACGAATTTATCAAAGATGCAGTAATGTGTAACAGTAGCACTCAATCTGGTTGTACTGGTGTTACTCCTTTTCATGTTGCAGCTGGTGAAACTAGAGCAAATTATTACGGTACAAGACTTGATGGTTCAGGAGATCAACATTATTTATGGCTTTCAAATTCCGATTGGAGAAACCCGACTTCTAGTGCAACCAATATGCAATCAGAGTCGGGCCCTCTTATGGGAATGAGTGTAACTTATACAAATTGGCAAAGTGGTGAACCAAATAATGCGGCTGAACCATATGCGGATATGGAAATAAATAGAAGTGATAGAACAAACGGTGACGGTGGATGGAATGATTTAAGAAGAATACCTAATTGTAACTCAGGTGGTTTGGACTGTATTACAGGGTATGTAGTTGAATATGGTGGGTTTGATCATTTCAGCTTAGAGCACGACATAAACCAAGATGGTGACACTAATGATGCAGACGAAGTTGATTATTCAAATAATAATTTTTGTGTTGCAAGAGCAACAATAGAAAAAGACAAGTATGTTGCTCCAACAGATTTAAATAGTGACGGTGATTTTGCTGATGACTATGAAATGGAAGACATATTAAAATATGACACAACTGCTGAAGATGCTCCTTCTACAATAACAGCAGATAATACCTCGGCCTCAGACAATGATACTTCTGATGATTGGCTTGGCTGGAATGCCAATATTGGAGTATTGACCTTAGTTCATTCTGGAAAACCTGCTAATTGGAATCCTGCTACGACTTATGCAGCAAATTCATTTGTATGGTACAATAATAGAGTTTGGAAAAATACCTCTGGTAGTTCTATAACAGGGGGAGCTACTTTAAATATTAGTCAAACTCCAACAATTTTTAACCCTCAGATATGGACGTTTTATGAGGGAGATGAAGCAGATGCTCCTTGTGCAGATATTGATGTTTGGACAGAAGCTTTTGAGTCGGTAAAATATTATAATACTAAAGAATTAGATGCAGAGGATGGTGATAATCCTTTTGCAAATGAAGGGACAGATGGAACAGATGGGACAGATAGTGATGAAGATGAAACTACTATTGCATCTTTAGGAGAAAGAACAATTCTCTTTTCATTAGGCCCACTTCACGTTGAAGAGCATCGTGATGGATATAATCACTTTTATGAATTTTATGAATTTCCTGCAAGAGCAAGTGGTACTCCTAATGCTAATCAAAATTTATACAATAATAAAAATAGAAGAATGAACGAAGCTTTTTCACTTTCTAGACAGTTAAATTATTTTGGTAAAAGTGGATACCTCGCAACAATTACGAGTGAGTCAGAGAATGACATTATTACAGAAAAAGCTATCGGTAATGGTTGGATGGGAGGCATAGCAGGGTCTGCGAACCAAAGTAGTGCGGCTAATTTAAATAAATGTGGTGGTTTTAGGCAACGAGATAATAGAGCCCAAGCAACTGCAGATTTTCGAGCTTTGAGAAATTTTGAAAATATACAAATGTATAGACAAGGAGTTACATACACTTTTGACTCTACACCGGACACATCTACAGAAAATTATGTAAGAAATATTGTAGAAAAATATTCCACTACTACCGCAAGAACTATCACTTCTATTTCAAAAGCAAATCCTGCAAGAGTTACAACAAGTTCTGCTCACGGTTTGACACATGATGATATTATAAAAATTGCTGATATCAGTACAAGCAATCAGTTGAATTTAGATGGTATGACTCAATTTAATACAGGATATTATAGAGTTAGAGTAGTGTCTACTACGACATTTGATCTAGTCGATTTAGATACAAGAGAAAACATAAATAGCACAAGTTTTTCAAATTATTCTGTAAGTACTGCTCAATTATGGCAGCTAGAGGGAATTCAAAATGAATTTTATAGATTAGAATCAACAACAACCGCAAATAACACACAAACACAATCAGGTTTAGAGCTTTTTTATAAAGATCCAAAAATTGCTTTATCAAATTCTCAAGCAATTACTGGAAATAATACCAAAACATTTTTTAATGCTGCTTATAGCAATGTAGATGATTCTGTAAGTAGTACTGAGTGCCCAGTATGGAGATGGATGACTGGACCAGAGTCTATGCTTTGGAATGCGAGAGGTCTTGCTTTTGCTCCAACAAGAACAGCATCAAGTACGCCATCTGCTAATAATGGCACATGGACTAGGTCAAATCCTTCTGGCCAACAAATTGGGGAGGTTTTTGTTGATGGAATGCCATTTAGAAATTGGAATGGAACAGGTGAACCAAATAATGTTGCAGAAACTGAGCATGGCATTCATTTACTGGGAACTCACTTTTCAGCTGATGCAGAACTAACCTGGAATGATTTACATAATTGGAGTGCTAGTTATTCAAATAATTTTAATTATTCTATTAGAGGATTAATTCTTGAATATGGTGGTATGGAAAATGATGAAGATCCTAATATAAGAATTGCAACTAAAAGAGTTATTAATCTTTATGATAGAAGGGTAACTAAAGCTATAGTAAAAATTAAAACTGGATCTCAAACTGGGGATAAACTAGTAGTGGGGACAGATGAACTAACAGATATTGGTCTAACAGCCTCAGGGAACGAAACATCTACTGTGACACTAACAGGCGACGCGACTTGTAAAAACTATTTAGATTTAATTAAATCAATGCATTTTGAACATAATGCCTCAACCGCTGGTACCAGAGAAATAGAAGTATTAATTGGTGATGTTGAAAAACCTGCTGGTGCTAGTCATTATTATAACTTTAATGATACTCAATTAAGTTATAATCAAGCTAATTTTCAAGCAAGTTATGCAAATTTATGTGGTATTCAAGGTTATCTAGCAAACGTTACAACAGCTGCAGATCTAACTGCAATTGAGAGTCTTGGTATTGCAAACGATAGCCAAGCTTGGGTAAATGGAACAGATGAGTGTCAAGGTGGTTTGTATAGATCAGGATTTTGGAGATATACATCAGGTCCTTGGAAAGATAAAGAATTTTGGAGAGTACGAATAAACACACCTCTAACGGATGCTGATCTTGAAAATGAAGCAAGTTGTGATCAAACTAGCTTGCGGCCATCTTCAGCTAGTGTACGTGTTGGTCCATTTGAATCTGCAAATTGGGTTAGTAGTCATCCTGCTGCAAACAATAATGATTATTTAGTTTTTGAACAAACTTCTTCAGCTTCAACAACGGGTATTTTAACAAGAGGAGGCATGGCTAGTTCTGATGTAGAAGGATATATAATCAGATATGGAGGAAGTGTAGGTGATTTTACAGGAGCAGATATTGAAGAAGATGGTAACAATATACCAATAATTTTAGGGCCTATCAGAGCAGAAATTTCATTTTATAATGATGGAAGTGATAATAGTATATTTATTGCAGGAGAAGATACTTTAGAGGTATCAACATCTGGTGATGGAGCATTATCAACAAATTGGTCAAAAGCTACCTCGTTTGTTTCATCATCTAATACCCCTATGAGAATAACTTCACCATCTGGAGAGGTTGCAACTATTGATCAATGGAGAACTGAGTTAGCTAAAATATATTATCAAAATACTGACACAAGTGATTTTACACCTGGAAATAGAAAAATTAAAATAAAACTAGTTTATGGTGATACAACTTTAAACCAAACTATTGGTATTGTTAAAACAATTGGAGCTAGAAATTCAGTAACAGTAACTCCTATAACTTGGAATAATAGATAATTATATTTTAAGATTATTTGGAGAAAAAAATATTTTTTTACCTTCTGGTAATTTCCAATTAGGCGATCTACCAACTAAATCATTTAACTCTTCAATATGATCGTCGTAATGGTTTAATGGAACATTATAAGGAGAATCTCCTACATTTCCATTACCAGTAATAATTGCTGGAGAATGGTATTTGCTTTTAATCTCTTTTTTTAAATTGTTATTTTTGTCATAAATATTAGTTTGCCCATAACAATTGCAAACATATGTTCTTGAAAATTTTTCTTCAATTTCTATGTAAGTTGATGTGCCTCTAATACCTATAGTCCCATTAGTGGTTTTAATATTTAATTCATTTTGTTGTTTACCAAAAACACTATGTACTGCACCTTTAATTATTCTAAAAATTTTGTTATTTTTAAACTCTATCTCTGAATTTTTTGAGATTAAATAAATATCATTTTTTAATTTTAAAATTGATTGATTATCTAATGATTTAATATTAGCCGAACTAATACTATCAATTAAACCTTTTATTTTTTTTCCATTTATTTCAAGGTTTTGACCAATCACCTCGTTACTATCTGAATTAGCAAAAACAATTGAAGGTAATATGTTTAAAGCTAAAAAGGTATAGGTTGCATTTTTACAAAAATGTCTTTTTTTAATATCTTTAATTTTATGATTACTCATATTGACTAATATTATGGATCATAATTATTTACATAAAAAGAATAATTTATATATTTTTATAATTTCATTATAGAATTAAAGTATATTCAAATCTAATTTTACCGATAAATACTATTAAAAATGATATTTTTTGTGGAAAAAAACTTAAGAAAATTTCTTAATATTTTCTTTGTAATACTAATTTTAATATTAATTATCTAATTCCTACCAGCAGGGGAGGTTCCAGAAATTTTATTTATATCTCCTCCATCACTTTGTTCTGTTTGAACTGTAACAGTTGTATCAATAGTGTCTGAATAAGATCCTGTTGTTCTGTTTTGAATATCAGATGAAACAGTTACTAAATAATGAGTATTTGCTTTTGTGCTAGTTTCAGTATAAGTCGTCCCATCTGTTACAGCAGTTGAAACAGGATCTGTTAGACTGCTAGCAACTGTATTAACTGTGTTAGAATCGTCATCGCCTGTGACATTATAAGATGTGTTTGGTGATGCAGTACCAGTGTCGCTTGAAGAATAAGTATGTCCTTTTGATACTGTAAATGATCTTGATGTAGTGTTTCTTCCAAGTTTTGTAACTGTGATATCAGCAGCTTGTGTAATTGTACGTGTACTATAATCAATTGTATGAGTTGGAGTAAACGAACCTGCAACTTCTCCTACTTCGTTAACATCTGCATGAGCACTACTTCCAGCAGTTACAACTGTTAGATTTGTTGTTACTCCGTTATAAGTATGAGTTCCACTTGAAACTTCATTTAGATCTGCATAAGTTGTGGCACCAATTGTGAAATTGTTTGTATTTATAATCTCAGGTCTTTTCAAATATAAATCTTCATAAAATAATGGCTCATCATAATATTTTTGAATTTGATTTATTTCTCTAGAAACTAAAACAATTTCTTGCTCTAATTTTATTTCTTGCTGTTTGATTTCAGTTTCAATTTGGTTAGCGTCTGCAGCAACTCCTCTATTTTTTTTTGAGGCAAAACTTACTTCTTCAATGTAATCTTCTTTACTTTCTTTAATTTCGATCTCTAATACTGAAACTTCTTCTTCAATTACAGCAAGTTCCTCTTTAGTAACTTCTTTTCCATCTATAACACCAGTTTCTTTAGCTGTTTTTAAATCTGCTTTTCTAATAGCTGCTTCTTCTGCAACTAAAAAGATATTTGTCTTTAATTCAACTAAAACAACTTCTTCAAATGCACTATCTACTTCAGAGTAAACTTCTGCCATTTGATTATCAATTTTTTCGTATAACGCATTAATTTCTTCATCTGTAGCTCCAGATTGTAGTAATTCATCTACTTGTGAATAGAGTTTATCAGCAGTAGCATCTGCTCTTTCCATTAATGCTTCAGCTTTTTTCTCTGCTTGATAAATTTCAGGGAATGCTTCTGCAAACTGTTTTTCATATGCTTGATCTACTTCTTCCCAAGCAGCGTTAGCATCTTGTTCATCTACATAATCTACAGAACCATCAATTTGAAAGATTGCAACTTTCCCTGCTTCAGCTTGATCCCACGATTCTGAATATATGCCAGCATCAAATAAGAAACTGTCTTGTTCTTTTGTGAACTGTTCGGCTGATAAAAAATCCATTTTAAAACCAACTTCTGGTAAATATTCATTTTCCATTCTAATCATATCAATTGCTATCATAGCTTCATCAGCCTTTTGCATAACATTATCCATCTCAACAAAAATCTCTTCTATTTCTTCTTGAGTTGCACCACTCTCTACAGCTGCTAGATATCTCTGATCAAGTGCTTCCATTTCTGGATCAACTACTGCTTCAAAAAATTGGCCTTCATTAAAGTCTATAAAAAGATTTTCATTTCCACCTTTAAGGAATAATTGCTCAGGAGCTCTTGATAGAATTTGTGGACCATCAGGATTAAATCCTGCAGGTAAAACTTGTGGTTTAAAATCAATATTCCCCATATCAAGAAATACAACATCACCCGTTTCATCATTTAAAATTGGAACTCTAATATCATCAAATCCACCAAATTGATTAAATTTTGCTGGAACATAATCTACATCTTTCACTCTAGCACTAACCAACATTACTTTCTCAAGTTCTTGCATCGCTTTTTCTTCCATAAAGATCATTGCTTCAGGAGAGTTGAAATCCATTCCTGCTGGTAAGTCAAAATCAGGTCTCATTTCTACACCACTATTAATAAAAGATTTTCCAAGCATCTGAGCTGTAATACCACCATCATCTTTAGCAAGAGCAGCAACCAGAGTATCAATTATTAAATCTCCCTCGTCTTGACCTTCTGCAAACATTTCACCCTTAACTATGTTTTGAATTTCTTCATCACTTAATTGTGCTAATCCTTCAGGTGTTTCTTCTGTTATAGCTTCTTCACCTTCTGTCAATTGTGTTTCACCTTCTTCATCTATTACTTCAGTTGATCCAGGAGCTTGAGGTTCAACTTCTAATTCTTGAAACTTTTGCAGTTCAGCCTGAGGTATAATTACAGCTTCTGTTGGTGCACGATTTTGAGTTAATTCTGTAAAAAGATAAGGCTGGTCTAATGTGACTGTTCCAAATTCATTTGAAACATCAACAGCACCTGCTCTTAAATTTAATTGATTATTAGGACCCGGTCCAACTAATAAAATTTTACTTTGAGTTGTCTCAGGGTCAACTGAAGCTTTAAATTCAGTTCCTCTAGTTCCAATGGTTCCAGCAGGAGTTTTAACCTCTAAATTTTCTGGGTTTATTTCACTAATTTTTCCAGTTAAAATTTTAACACTACCTGATTTAATTGTAGTTAGGAGTTTACCAGTACTTTCATTTGGATCAAAAATAAACTCATCGATAGTCAATTCTGTTTTTGATCCAATTGTCATCACTGTTTGATCAATAAACATTAACTGTGATTTAGCACCTTCACTTGCATTTATTGTATCGCCAAAGAATATAGAGTCTCCTACGTTTAACTTCTCACCTTTTTGATTAAAGACATCTCCTATTACAAAACCAATAATGCCAATTTGCTCAGCTGAAAAACTTAGTTGAGTTGTAAATAAAAATATTGTTAAAACTTTAGAAATAAATTTCATTAATGAGGTTTTACTATTAACACTTGATAAAATCATTAAAAATACATCCTTTTTGTTAAGCTAAATGTGAACGACTCTTTCTTATAGTTGTGCTGTAATAGTGAGCCTTCAGATTGAGTTTCTGACCACGAAGTACTGTAGTTTAGCGTGTTTAAAAATTTTCCAATATGCTCTCTAATAGGTATAATATTTTGAGCAGAAAATAATTGGTTCAAATTTCCATTAAAAGAGATAGTTTTATTCTTAGTATTATCTTTTCTAACTATTGATGAGTGAACAAAAGTATCAGCTTTTTGATAGTTTTTATCAGACAAAGAATAAGTTAATCCTAAATTTCCAATTTTAAAATTTTTAGAATATGTGGCTGATAAAGTGTGATCCTGAAGAGCATTGTAATCTGCAATAGCTTTCGTATCTGTAAATGCATATTTAATTTTTATATTATGTTGTGGTGTAAAAAAATACTCATGACCAAGAACAAAACCAATTTTTGATGTATTGCTTGCTCTTTTACTAGCATTTGATGAATTCTGATTTCCTTTAGTAAAACCAGTATTTAATCCTGTTAGAATTTTTTGATTATCTGTTAAAGCATATCTATTATCGATACTTAAACTATGGGTAATAGAATTTGCAGCATTTCTAGTTTTGGTTTCACTTCCTGAATACGTAGAGGTTATAGAGTTTTTGGGTAAAAATTTACTATAAGTTACTACAAATGACTGTGTATCATTTTCATCTGAAGTAGCTCTATTTTGTTCTGATGTCGAATGGCTTGCAGTCATTGATAAATTTGAAGAAGAGTCAATTTGATAAATGGCACCCCATAAGTTTTTTAAAGTTGTTACGTTATCTCCCTCAGTTCCTGACATTGCAACTGGATTTCCTCCTGAAAATTGTGTTTTACTTTCTGATATATTACCAATATTTGAATTTAACATGTTTGTGTATCCAACCTCAGTATACCAAGTCCAAGGGTTTGCTGGCTCATTAGTAGCTTGTGTTTTATTTGCAGCAGCTAACTTAGCTTGCTCTCTTTCTTTTTTCTTTGCAATCGTGTCTTGATCAATTTTCTTTTTGTTCATATCATCAAAAACTTGAGCAACTTGTTTTTTAACTTCATCTGAAATTTGATCACTAGATTGAATTTCCTGAATTAGATTTAATGTTTTTTCAGTACTGTCTGTTTTAATAGACATCGAAAGTAAATATAATTTTAAATCTACATTTTTTGGATAAAGAGATGTTAGTCTTTCTAAAGTACCTATTACAGATTTATACTCTTTCTTTAATTCTTGTTCTTTAGCATATTGTAAATTCAGTTTTAAATCAGTAGGGTCTTTTAAAATTTGAAGGTATGTAATTTCTGCTTCAGCTCTCATAAAAGCACTTAAAATTATCAAAATAGTAAAAATTTTTTTCATCTATTCTATTCCAGATATAACCATGCAAGTTACATCGTCCCTTAAAGGTTTTTTTGAAGCTGTAAGAATTTTGCTCAAATGATTAATAATTTCATTAGGTGCATAAAATTTATTTTCTTTAAGCAAGTCTTCAACACCACTAGCTTGTAATTCTGCACCGTTTTCTAAATATCCCTCAGTAACACCATCTGTATAAATCATTACATTTTTGTCTTTAATATTAACTTTATGAGTTTGGAAAAAATTATCATCATCCATCTTCATAATTCCAAGAGGTGGCAAAGTTGATTTTAGATACTCAAATTTATAATCCTTGTTAAATAACATAATTGGTTCGTGGCCCAGATTTATATACTCAATTTCTTTATTGGATATATTGAATTTACCAATAACCGCAGTAATAAACATGCCTTGATAAGAAGAGTCTGCAACTTGGTTGTTTATATATTTTGCAATTGTTGAAATGGGCTTTTCTAGTTTCACTAGTGACCTAAAAACAGCCGCTGCATTAGCCATTAATATACCTGCCTTTATACCTTTTCCAGAAACATCTGCTAAAGTAAAATATACTTCGTTATCATTAATTTGCATGTAATCATAATAATCACCAGAGACATCTCTTGCAGGAACATTTCTAGCATATAATATTTTTGGATTTTTATAATCTTTTGGAAATAATTTTTTTTGAACTTCTCCAGCTATTTCTCGTTCTTTTTTTAAGATTATTTGTTTTTTTTCATTATCTAATGCGATTTCATTTTCTCTAATGTATCTAAAATAAAGTGACGTTAAAAACAATATTGAGGAGCTTATGATTGTATAAAGAATATCTACAAAATAATTAAATTGATAAAAAATTGTGCTTGTTGAAATTAATATTATTAATAAACCTGAATAGAAAACAATACTATACTTAGGCTGTATCTTATTTGGAATTATTAACACAATTATTAGAGATATTAATAATAAAATATTTTCAATTATCTTTGTATTAAAATTTTTAATTATGAAATCATTATTTACTATATTCTCAATTACATGAGCATGTGTTTCAACACCTGGAATTACCTTGCCATTAGGAATTTTAACAAAATCAAATAACCCTTGCGCTGAACTTCCAATTAAAATTATTTTATTTTGAATTGAATTTTTATTTATTCTATCGTTTAAAATATCTGCTGCTGAAATGTAATTTTTTTTATCAAAATTTTTATAATTAATAAACACTACTGCATTGGCATCAGTATTAATTTTATATTTTCGAGTTTTAATTTCAGAAATTCCATTTTCATTTGATTTTACTAAAATTGTTTTGTTTTCATGCAGTACTCTTAATGTTTCAAAACTTAAAGCTGGCCACACCTTATCTTCAATTTTTAAAAGTATGGGTAACGATCTTAGAACACCATCTTGACTGTCTAGATAGGATATGTTTCCAATTCCTTGAGCAGCATCATTAAATTTTTCAAGAGAAGTAATTTTATTTTTGAAACTGTATAGGTAGTTAAATCCATTAGTTCCTTTTGTTACAATATTCGCTTTTGGTTTTGAGTTATTATTTTTATTAAAAGCAGAAATATCACCTAAAACTGGAAGAACAATTTTTGATGTTTGTATTTCATTATATAAAGATTGATCCGAGTCTAATACGTTATTACTCTCAATATCAAATTCCTCTAAAATTTTTTTTGGATTTTGTTTATCTTCTTCACTAAAAAAAATATCAAAAGATATTACAGAAGCTTCTAGTATATTTAACTTGTTTATTAATTTTGCAAATATATCTCTACGCCATGGAAATTGGCCAATTTCACCAATACTTTTTTCATCAATATCTACAATCACCACATCATTAAAATCAGCATCTACAGTAAATACAGACTGAAAAAAATCGTAAGAAATGTTTTCAATTTTTTTAACAAAATTACTATCCTGAAGTTTTATTATTAAAAAAATAATCAATAAAAGAATTCCTGAATATTTTTTGAAGTTTTTCACCTATATCTAGCTTTTAGAGTTATTGATTTCTTTAAGTGCACTTTCGAAACCTTGAAGCGATGATTTAATTAATATTGGTTTTTGATTAAAACCATTAATGATTATTTCAAAATAAATAGATGTTTGCATAGCCTTTTTAATTTGATTAAATAAACTTATTACTGCTGGATCTTTACTGTTATTTGTTATTGAAATTATGCATCCAACAACCTCACATTTAATATAGGGCAGGTTAACCTTAGTTCCTTTGTGAAAATTTAAAGAAACTCTTTTTTGAAGATTTACACCCAAAGGTGTAATTATGTTTATTATTTCTTTAAGCTCGTTCTCTTCATTAATAAAATTTGTATAAGCAATGGTAAATTTTAAATTAGAATTATTAACCTGCAAAGTTTGAACAATTTCACAGTCATTTTTTTTTTTAATTTCTACACATCTAAAAGTCCAATCACGATATTGTTTGGTAGTTACGCTTGGCTGTTCTTTTTTTTCATCAGCTATACTCAAGCTATTAAATAATAATTGTATTATAAGTATAAAAAAATTTATAATTACAATTGATTTTTTAAATTTTAATATCATATCCAAACTGCACTTTTTAATGCTTGCTCTTTGACCTCTAGTTTATTTTTATTTATTTTATTATGTATTAAGGAAATGCCTCTACTTAAACTTGGTTTTGTTAAATGTTTAAACAATAATTTATGATCAACGGCTACACTTTCAGGCATAACCGCAACACCTAAACCACTTTTTACACAGGAAGCAGCTGTAGTGTCGTTATCTGTATAAATCATATCTCTATTCTCACTGTTCATCTCTTTCCTCTTTTTAATTATTTTTTTAACTTCATTTTGATCTGGGTATTTCCCATTTTTTTTATATTGTAAATAGAAGAAAAATTCACAACTATTTCTGTAAACATAATTTGGTTCTTCTCTTACCATTTCTATATCAATATTTTTTAAATTTTGAAACTTATGGCCTTTATAATATGTAATACAAAAAGGATCGTTATAGAGATTAGTTTTTACAATATTATTATCAAAAGTTTCTAAACAGCATATAGAAAAATCAATTTTATTTTTTGATATTAAATCAATCAACTTATAATTATCATCTTCTATAATAATAATTTTTTTAGTTTGATTATTTTTTTTTATTAACCAAAGTATGTTTTGTTTATGAGTAAAAGTTAATGTATTAGGTAGACCAAATCTTATTATTTCACTTTTACTCTCTTTAATTTCTATGTTGTTTGATCTAATATTTTCTATTACTTTTTCATTATAAGCCAAAATGTTTTTAGCATTAAAGTAAAACAATTCTCCCTCAGTAGTTAGCTGCATCCCTTTTTTTGTTCTAATAAATAACTTTTTGTTTAGGTTTTTTTCAATTATTTGTATTGCTCTTGTAATTGATGGTTGAGAGACGTTTAAACTCACACTTGCTGAAAGTATGCTGTCTGTATTAGCTACTGCTAAAAAATATTTTAAAAACCTTGGGTTTAGAAACGATTGTTCACTCATATTATAGAATATTTGTATATATAATGAGTTTATATATATAAAATATATTATATCAAATTATTAAATATGACTAAATTACTTAATAATATATTTATTTTTCAACCTGTTAGAGAACTTTTTTAATGGGTTATTTTTTTTCTATTTGCTTTTGCCCAGTGATAAATAAACGTATTCATTTTTCGTTAACCCCGTCACTGAGCAAAAGTCTTATTTTTAAAAAGTTAATCTTACTTTTAAGCATACTTCTTTTTTTTACAAATCAATCTATTGCTGCTGATGTAACGATTTTTAGTGATGATAGTAGTGATTACTCATTTACAAACGGGGATACTCTTGCAATTAAAAATGTATCTGAAGCAAGTGGTAAATTAATTTTTTCTGGTAGTACAACAATTACCGGTATTGATAACAATGATGAGATTTCAGGAGAAATTAATTCAGCTGCTGTGACAAGTTTAACTGTAGAGGTTAGCATAACTAATAATAATTTACTTATTAGTGGTCAAGTAAACATCAATGGTTCTTTAACCAAAATAGGAAATGGTATTTTAACTTTATCAGGAACAAGTACTTATAAAGGAGCAACAACTATTAGTGCTGGAACTTTAACAGTTTCTGGAACTTTGTCTAATAGCACTGATGTAGTTAACTCCGGAACTTATAATGTTAATAATAGTGACACTATTCAGTCACTATCAGGATCAGGTAACACTGTAATAGCATCTAGTCAGACATTGACAACAGGAGATAGTGGTAATGATGAAGTGTCAGGTGTAATTTCTGGTTCTGGAGCATTTACTAAAGCAGGATCTGGAATACTAACTTTATCAGATGATAATACTTACACAGGAGTAACAACTATTAATGCTGGAACTTTAACCGTTTCTGGAACTTTATCTAATAGCACAGCAGTTTCAGTTGCATCTGGTGCGACTTATGATGTGGATCAAACAGATACTGTTGCTTCAATTGAAGGTTCGGGTAACATTGAAATTGCAAGTTCAAAAACTTTAACAGCTGGAGATGGTAATGATAAAATATCTTCTGGAGTAATTTCTGGAGCTGGAGCACTTACAAAAGCTGGTTCTGGTGTTTTAACTTTATCAGGAACAAATACATATACTGGTAACACCACCGTTTCAGAGGGTACTTTGGAAATCCAGGGACAATTAGAAAATGGAAACTATGATGGTAGTATTGCAAATTCTGGGACACTAGCAATAAACTCTTCATCTAATCAAACTTTGGCAGGTGTCATCAGTGGTAATGGTACACTAACAAAATCTAGTTCTGGTACTTTAACCTTATCAGGTAATAACACATATATTGGGATAACTACAATTAATGCTGGAACCTTAAAAGTTTCTGGAACGTTGGCAGACAGAACTGCAGTAACAATTGCATCAGGTGCAACGTATGACGTAGATGCTAGTGACACAGTTGCTTCAATTGAAGGTGCAGGAAATATTGATATAGCAAGTTCAAAAACCTTAACAGCTGGTGATAGTAATAATAAAACGTCTTCAGGTGTAATTTCAGGTTCAGGAGCGCTTACAAAAGCTGGATCTGGAACTCAAACATTAAGTGGAAATAATACTTACACAGGTGCAACAACTATTAGTGCTGGAACTTTGACAGTTTCTGGAACACTATCTAATAGTACTGCAGTATCTGTTGCTTCAGGTGCAACGTATGATGTAGATGCTAGTGACACTGTTGCCTCAATTGAAGGTGCGGGTAATATTGAAATTGCAAGTTCACAAACTTTAACAGCCGGAGATGGTAATGATAAAACAATTTCTGGAGATATTAGTGGTTCTGGTGGATTAACAAAAATTGGATCTGGAACTCAAACATTAAGTGGAAATAATACTTATACAGGAGTAACAACTATTAATACGGGTACCTTAAAACTTACAGGATCTCTTTCTGATAGTACTGCTGTTTCTATCGCATCTGGAGCAACTTATGATGTGGATCAAACAGATACTGTCGCCTCAATTGAAGGCGCAGGTAACATTGATATAGCTAGTTCACAGGCACTAACAGTAGGTGATAGTAATGATAAAACTTCATCAGGTGTAATTTCAGGTTCAGGAACGCTTTCAAA
>Ga0209309_10002755_pt1 | contig 15689 bp, 9 predicted proteins | sample COGITO_mtgs_1204_2_FD_184807 | JGI IMG/M metagenome (GOLD analysis project Ga0209309, IMG submission 184807) | Pelagic marine microbial communities from North Sea - COGITO_mtgs_120412 (SPAdes) (version 2) | ecosystem: Environmental > Aquatic > Marine > Epipelagic ... | reverse complement strand
ATTATAAACGTCTGTTTTCTTGACCCGTATACTGCCCATAACACACTGCGATTCATGGGAATTTTCGATAATGTGCTCAGTAATGGCATTTCAAATATTAAATGGGTTAAAGAATGGCGTATTTTTTTAAGCAACTTACCAAAGATAAAAGATGCGATCGCCAAAGGGACGACATCCACGATGAGTGGCGTCTCAAAATCGGCACTCGCCCTTTACGGTCGCTTACTGATCTCCAATGCAGACATTGAAGAATTAGCTGAAGACCTAGAAGACCAAGGTGGGCGCTATCGTGAACTGATCAACGGGGTATTAATCAAAAAGGATAGGTTCAAAGACAGTTTCGCACTCGGGGGCGAAATCTATTTATTAGACAATTTACCCGACAGTTTCCCAAATGACATCGAATCATCCTATGCGTCTCAATATCCAAATCTAGCTTCCAATCACTCACTGAGTGACCACATTGATTCACTTGATGCCTCACAACAAATGGGCTTCATCTCAGGCTTAAAAGGTAAACTCTTCGAGCAGAAGTATACAGATTATTTAAATAATGGTGAGTTACCCGATGGATATATTGCCTCTTTGGCCGAAAGCCCGACGCAAAAAGGATGGGACATTGCGATACATGATACAGAAGGAAACCTAGACCAAGTTCTTCAAGCCAAAGCGACTGGATCTGTTGACTACATACAAAGTGCTTTTGAAAAATACCCTCAAATTGATGTAGTCACCACCGACGAAGTTTACTCACAGCTTGTAATGCAGGGCGTATCGGAAGGACTGTTAAACTCAGGGATTTCAAACCAAAGTATGGTCGACTACGTTACAAGTGCGACAGGTACTCTTGATGCTGGACTAGATCTAACTGATTTCTGTCCTCCTATCATAACGTGGGCACTCATTGCATTCACTTCTTACAAAGATCCAAACTTAACAAACGTTGTTGAGAAAGCTGACGACGGTGGAATACGTCTCGGTAAAGCCTATTTTGCCTACATTCTGGGAGTTGGCGTCACGGCAGTTACCAACACCTGGTGGTTAGGATTGGCAACTTCTGTCGTGAGTCGAGCTAGCTGCGATGAAGGTTACCGAAGATTTGAGCTATTGAGCGAGATGAAGAAGGCAAAGCACACCAACCGTGGGATCATTCGGAGATGGACATCCGACGTCAGGTCAGTAGCGCCAGCGTAATAGATCACCCACACCGGGGAGATAAATGGGGTCATGTCGTTATCTTTGCAATTACCAGTATTTAGTCAGTGATTGATCTATCAAAATAGCTCCCCTCGAAGGCCCTAAGGACAGCAGCGCGATTTCGCAGGAAACTTCTTAGGGTAAATTTTTTCTATTTTAGGGCTAAGTGGTTCTTGGCAGGGCTGCCCTAATTTAGGACAGCCTTTTTCATGGCTTTTTAAGACCTTTTACAGATAGCCAATCGACCGCTAGGTCACATGAAATAGGCTTTTGCAGCTTTTGAAGGTTTTACAGTAAGTGCTTAGGAGCAAATTGATTTAGATTCTTCTCTGTTACTCTTCTCTGAAATCTTAATGACTTAAAAGCTGGCTATGTAAGCCATATGTAACAAAGGCATTCAGAGTTAACCTAAAACTTTACATTTAGATTCGTAAGTTTTTGCTAAAAAGAGCCTTATAGATAGTGGTGGAGCATAGGAGAGTCGAACTCCTGACCTCTTGCATGCCATGCAAGCGCTCTACCAACTGAGCTAATGCCCCCAAGGGAAAGTTGGGAAAATGGATATACCTTGGTGTCCGTCAATAGAAAATAGTCATTCGGCAAAAAACACCGTGCGGCTCGAATTCATCTTGATGTATCGCTTCAAGGTTTGCGCTGTGGATGGCCTCGCGCTCATGATCGGAGCATGTTACGCATTCGACTCTGGCAATGGCCGAACCTCTTCGCACTGGATGCGGCGCTGATTGCACTGGTCTGGCAGGCGACCTTCGCCGGAGTACTGGGGTTACAGATCAGTGCGGTGACTCAAATTGTGCTTTGCCTGTCTGTCTGGTTAACTTATATCGCGGATCGCTTGTTTGATGTCGCAAAACGCCCACTCCAAAAACTGCATTCGGCTCGACACCGCTTTGCGAAGCAATACTTCACCACACTCTGGCGCTGCTGGTGGTGCGTTTTATTAAGCAATATCGGAATCGCGTTCACAGGGCTGACAACTTCTCAACTGAAGAACGGCGCAGCACTGCTAACGCTCTGCTTACTATACACTGCCTTAAACCAAAGACTCTCTCGACGCTTCTTCCCCAAAGAACTCTGCGTCGCAATCATCTATACCGGCGGCGTGATCGTCTTCCTGCTACCCAATGCAACCCTCTGGCCACCGGCGTGTGCACTGGCGCTACTGTGTCTGACTAATTGCTTAATGATTGGTGCGAAAGAGAAGTGCATCGACACCGCCCTGCAAGTGCGCTCACTCTCTCGGCTCCCTACGCTATTTATCATTACTCTGAAGATTATCTGCGCCCTCTCACTGTGTTTTTTAAATCAAGCGTGGGCCCTGCCAATAGGCCTATCGCTAGGTGCGCTCTGGATCATCGACGCCTACCAAGAGCAACTCTCTGTAGAGACATTTCGAGTTCTTACAGACGCGCCTTACTCATCGGTCCAAGCGTTGCATTCTGCCTGCAGCTCTAACTAGACGACAAACCTAGACGGTCGCGATCCACATAATTAATCCGGATTTAGCACTGCCCCAGCGAAGGTCGCGCGAATGGCCCAAAGTCACGGCACTAGAAAGCGGGTGCCAACGCCACTCGAAATCCGATCGCATTACTCTTTGTATCACCGCGAATCTCATCGCGAGCGGCACAACGCACGCGAACTGCAAAATCCTCCCAGCTGCCTCCACGGACGACTACACGGAGCCCTTCGTCTCTCGGACGTGGATCCACTAGCGAACCACCATAAAGACGACCATTATATCGGTCCAAAGTCCATTCGGCGAGATTACCGTGCGTATCGTGTAGCCCGAAATCATTTGGTGGATACGAACCCACAGGCAAGGTGCCATAATGATCTAGGTTACTTACCTGAGACTCGGCATCGAATGGATAGACTCCACTGAAATTACCATTAGAAACATCAGCTTGATCACCAAAGGTAAACGGCGCGACTGAGCCCGAACGAGCGGCATATTCCCACTCTGCTTCTGTCGGCAATCGATATACATAGCCCTCCGGTAAGCGTCCGGCTCCTCTTTCAATATTTGTCAAGACTTGGCAATATAGCCTTACGTCTTCCCATGAAACATTGTCTACTGGAAAGCTCTCACTAGTCACTGACGAAGGATTTTGACCCATCACCTCGGAATACTGCGCCTGAGTCACCTCATATTTTCCAATCCAGAACCCCTGATTAAAACGAACCGCCGTCTGCGGTCCCTCATTCGGCAAGCGCCCTACTTCTTCAATCGGACTACCCATAAGGAATTTTCCCGCCTCAACCCAGCAGAGCTTCAAAGCTAAATAAGGCATCGTCCACTCGGCCCCAGGCTCAGGCCCTGGAATTTGCACAGGTTCAACCTCCCATGTAATACGTTCATCGGGCTTCAACTTAAAGTGTCTCACCATCGTAAGATAATCCTTCATTCGCAGTTCGAGCTCAACACGTTGATTGGCAGCCAAAGAAACAATACCATCTAAAACATCGACATCCACTCCTGCCACACGCACTTCAACTTCCAACTCCGTCGGTACCACCAACTCGACCTGCCCAGGTACTGGCTGCATTAAATAAGTTAGCGTTTGATCCACTCGATCCTCGACCTTCACAGTTTGTAATTCTGACACATATAGCGGATGCAGTAAGCGCACCGTATGAGTCCCCTCAAGGACTGCCTTCAATACCTCTGAATCATATGCGAGTTGCTGCCCATCTAGCTCCACTAACAGGTCATCCATCAATCCGGAGACCCCACTACTAGGGGCACCTGCAAAAGTAACCGCAAAACCAAGCTCTGCCGAGCGTAAGACCAACGCGCCAAAATCAACCACTTCATGCTCGCCAGATTCCACATTAACGCGGCGACTATCGGTGCGATAGCCTTGAGATTGCACGGCCACAATGTAGTTTCCATTGCCCTCGGATGCATCGATTGTTACGGGTGAAGGTCCCACGTAGATACTATTTACCAAGACACGGGCACCCTCGGGTTGAGTCCGCACAGTCACACTCGAAGGCAACTCCGCCAATACGACCTGCATCAGCGCGCCACTCAGATCTTCTAAAGTCGTAGGCAAGTATCCCATCTTCCGGATAATAATACGATCAAACTCGTCAAAATCCCCCCGCTTTAAATTAAATTGTCCGTCCGCATCTGTCGTACCGAGCTCTACTTCTAGATTTTCTTCATTCAGGAGGGCAATTACCGCTCCAGGTTGAGTCTGAATTCGCAAATCCTCCGACGCTGACTGCAACTCAATATTAATTCTAGGCAAGGCAACATTCCCAATAGACACCGGCAACTGCTGCTCTAAATACTGCGGAGCAGAAATTCGCACATTATAATCCCCAGGCTGCACAACCAGATCAAGCCCACCCTCTCTAGTGCTAAAGACAGCATCGATACCAACAAACCGGACCTGAGCCCCCACCGGCGTCACATTAAGTTGTAAATTCGGCGATTCACCATCGGCCGCCACTGACACCACTTGCGTATTTTCTAAGTGCTCGACAAATATTGAATGCAAGAAAGATGAGACTAAGCCCGTCAAACTCAGACCAACTAAACCAATCACCGCCAAGCGATAGATTCGAGTTGCTAGCTCGCCACGTGCCTCAATTCCCTTTGGCACTGGAATTCGATCAATCTGTCGTTGAATCAAGCCTCCACGTTCTGGCTCCAGTTCGTCCGCCGTCCCCTTCAAAGCCAGAAGCATGCTCCTGCAAGATTGATACCGATCATCTCGGCTTCGCTTAAGCGTCGTCTCAATCAGCGCATCCCAAACTTTCGGGAGATCATCCACAATGGTTGACGGAGCCTCGTACTTAGACAGGTCCGCTTTCTGCCCTGTCAAAAGCCAATACGCAATATTACCCGAAGCAAAAATATCCACTCGCGCATCTTCAACGATCCCGTGACGATACTCAGGACTCATCACATCAAACGAATTAAGTCGCTCGGATGCCACATTTGCACCCAGCGGACAGACCGATGCCGAAACGATCGACTCAAACAACTCAATGCCCAAAGTCGCCTTCACACCCAAACCGAGCACCTGTATAGAGCCATCGCTCTGTATGAAAATGAGGTCCGTATCCAGATCACGATGGTCCACACCTTGCGCATGCGCATACCCTAAAATCCCTAACAGCAAAGCCAAGATACGCCCAACGTCTTCAGCATCGACTCCCGGCTTCGCATGCTCAGCGAAATATTGACTCAAGCTTTGTCCCTTGACTGCATCCATAAAGATGCAGTGCCGTTGATTTATCAAAGCACAATCCTGAATCTGTGGAATGCCCTCATGATTAATCGCCTTCAGCGCCGTCTGTAAGCCCTCTAAACGTTTCAAACATTTCGCATCCTCAATAGTTCGCGGGTGAAACACACAGAGCGTCACATCACGCAAATCACGCACATGCTGCATATGGTAGTAATTCGCCAACAAGCTCGAACTAATACACTTAACGACACGAAAATTCCCAAAGCTTTCTCCTGACTTAAGCATACTATTGTTTAAGCGCTCTTTACTTGAATCAGATGAAGCCGATTCGGACTGCATATTCTTTTTATCCATTCCGTTTAATCAAGCGTTTGCAAAAAAATCTTGGACCGATTCTACGATCGTCTCTACGGCAGCCAGCTTGCCTTCCCCCTCATATCCACAAGCGAGCATACCACTCTGCGGTTCAATAAAATGATAGCCGCGCGAACGAAGCGTCTTAATGTTTTCTTGAGTCGCCACATGTGCCAACATCTTACCATTCATCGCAGGCGCCAACATAACTGGTGCAGGTGTTGCTAAATGAATCGACGAGAGTAAGTCTGGCGCGAGTCCCTGCGCGAATAATGCGAGGCAATGTGCGGTCGCTGGAGCTACGAGGACGAGGTCTGCCCGATCCGCCAACTCAATGTGTCCGGGTTGCCAGCCCTCCTCTTCCTTCCACAGATCCGATACGACCGGATTACGTGAAAGCACCTGCAAAGTAAGCGGTTGTATAAATCGACAAGCTTCTGCGGTCATCACCGGATACACTTGCGCGCCGGCTTCGGTCAAGCGACTAGTGATATCGGCAGCCTTGTAGGCTGCAATCGATCCCGTAATGCCCAAAATAATAGTGCGCCCTTTTAAGTCTAAATTAATCTCTGCCACAGTTATTAAATTTGAGAGGAATACAGTCCACAAACAAGACTTAAGTAATACACGCTCGACCTCGCTTGATGCAAGCACGCGCTTGACAGTCCCTAAATCGAATGAATGCTTAACCGATGCATGTATTATTCGCAAAAGCGATACGCCTAACAAGCGCACGACAACTTCTCCCCTTTGGGGACATAAAGTAATTCGTTTGCGGGCTCAATGCCCGCGCATAATAATCAAGCGAGCCAATGCTCCCACCGCGATACAGAGACGCGCCGCACCAGAACGCGCCTCGAAACCCGAAACAAACACTCCAGTAGCGAACCCATTTTCAGCATGCAAAAAGGCACCATCACTAAGTACCGGCCCTTTCAGCAAATTAATTTGCCCGACCGCACATGGCCGGACAAGACGATCACCACCGCCCCGATCTGGGCAAGTGTCGATCTTCGCGACGGCAATCAAGCCCTTGCGATCCCAATGAACGTAGACGAGAAGGTCGAGTTCTTCGAATTACTAGTCGCCACCGGATTCAAAGAAATTGAGGTCGGCTTTCCCTCCGCCAGCGATACCGAGTTCAACTTCATCCGCCGCTTAGTCAAAGAAGACCGCATCCCATCAGACGTAACTTTGCAGGTGCTGGTTCAAGCGCGAGAACATCTAATCCGCCGCACCTTCGAAAGCTTGGAGGGCGTGCCCAAAGCTATCGTACACTTATATAACTCGACCTCGCCGTTACAGCGCCGCGTCACTTTCAACATGAGCAAAGAAGAGATCAAACAGATTGCTACCGAAGGCACTCAATTGATCAAAAGTCTCGTTTCCACCCTTCCAGCCACCAAAGTTCGCCTAGAGTATTCCCCTGAGAGTTTTTCAGACACTGAAGTCGATTATGCCTTGGAAATTTGCGAAGCCGTGATTGATGTCTGGCAACCGACCACCGCGAACAAAATCATCCTGAATCTTCCCGCCACAGTTGAAATGGCAACGCCGAATGTACACGCCGACCAAATCGAATGGTTCTGCCGCAACTTGAGAGATCGCAATACAGCGATTATTTCTTTACACACGCACAATGATCGCGGCACTGGGGTCGCGGCTACCGAACTTGGCTTAATGGCTGGCGCAGATCGTGTCGAAGGCACGCTTTTTGGCAACGGCGAGCGCACCGGTAATCTCGATATCGTAACCGTTGCGTTGAATCTCTACACACAAGGCGTCGATCCCAAGCTCGACTTTAGCAATTTGAATCAAACGCGAGAGACATACGAGCGTGTTACGCGTATGCATGTGCCAGACCGCCATCCGTATGCCGGTGACTTGGTCTTCACCGCATTTTCTGGCTCGCATCAAGATGCGATCAAGAAAGGCATGGATTTGCGCCAAAAGGGAGGAGAACCAGGCGCACACTGGCAAGTCCCCTACTTGTTAATCGATCCAGCCGATCTAGGCCGCGACTACGAGGCAATCATCCGCATTAACAGCCAAAGTGGTAAAGGAGGCGTCGCATATATTTTATCTCGTGAGTTCGGACTCGATTTACCGAAGGTCATGCATCCCGAAGTCGGCCTCGTGATCAATAACGCCGCCGATCAAGACAACTGCGAATTAAAATCTACCGAAGTGCACGAAATCTTTCGACGCGAATACGTGAATTTAAGTAGTCCGCTTGAGTTGCTCTCGATTCAACGCAAAGACTTCTTCGATACTGGCGAGGTCAGCATCGACGCTCAAATCAACTTCAACGGTGAGCGGCTTACGATCTCTGGTCGCGGCAACGGCCCAATTAGCGCCTTTGCCAAGGCACTTGATAGCCAGGGTTGGAAGCACTTTACGCTCCTAGACTATCGCCAGCACTCGATCGGCAGCGGCTCGGCAACAGATGCCGCGGCCTACATTCAAATCGAGCACGAAAGCGGCTTGATTTGCTACGGTTGCGGAATCAATCCGAATATTGAACTCGCTGGCTTGCACGCCCTAGTGAGCGCGTTTAACCGCGCTCATGCAGCACATCCAGAATCACATCTCGGATAGTCGCTGCTTCTAAGTTTCCTTCGACTAGGCGCTGTATCCCTACCAGTTTACAGCGCTCCTTCGAGACTGCTTGCCCATCTGGAACGACCCCCAGCAACACTTGCGAAGACTTTGAGCCAGATACGGCAGAAATCTGTCTGGCTAATTCGAGACCAGCGACTTCTTTTCCCATCCCGATAAAAACCATATTATAACGACGGCGCTGAAAGGCATCCGCACTTAAGTCATAACTCGGAGCGTGGTGCGGCGCGTAGCCCAACTGGCGACAGGCAAGTAACAGATGCTCAACTTCACCTCGATCTCCGACCACTAAAATATCGCAAGGGTGCTTTTCGACGATACGCTCCACCACCTCAGCTAGACGATCGGACGGAGGTGATACTACAGAGACTTCCTCGATCAACTTGATCCGCACCACAAAACCAAACACAGCCCCCTCACCCTCGCGACTTTCCGTCCAAATCCGTCCTCCCATCGCATGGACTAAGCGCTTGCAGATCGCCAATCCGAGCCCAGTACCACCATACTTACGAGTTGTTGAGGCATCCACTTGGCTAAATGCCTCAAACAGTAAATGTTGCCGATCTTTCGGAATGCCAATTCCACAATCACTCACTAATACCTCAAGATAGTCATGATCGAGTTGGTCAAGATATCCGATCGGTTCCAAGGCATCAGGACGACGCTCCAAAGGTAATTCGCTTAACTTAATAGGACGCACGGCGATTCCTACTTCGCCCGCGTCTGTAAACTTGAGTGCGTTTGCCAATAAATTTTGTACGATCTGCCGCAATCGTTCCATGTCACCGAGCGCAAACTCTGTAAGTGCCGGATCTAAACTCAGCCGAAGCGAAACATTGAGCTCGGCAGCTCGAATCTTGAAGAGCTTTACACAATCCTCAAAGCACAGATGCAACGGAAATTCCTGCATCTCTAAATCCAGACGTCCAGACTCGATTTTCGAGAAATCTAAGATATCATTCACCAGAAAAAGCAGACTCTTACCGCTCGAATAGATCGTCTGCGACAGATCCAGTTGCTCCTCATCCAGCCCACTCTCGTTTAAGAAACTCGACAACCCAATAATTGCATTCAAAGGCGTGCGAATCTCATGAGAGATCGTCGCGATGAAATACCCCTTTGCCCGATTACCCGCCTCCGCACGATCCTTTGCCTGCTTCAAATCGATCTCAATGCTCTTTCGAGCAGTGATGTCCTGCATCGTCCCCATGATTCGAGTCGCACGACCAAACACATCACGATCTTGCACCACGATCCGATCTTGCACCCAGATGAATTCAGCTGCGCCCTTACAGATACGATAATCGATTTCCAGTGGCTCCGATCCATTATCAATGAACCTCACATACGCCGCCAACACTCGATCACGATCATCCGGATGAATCCGCTCCTGCCATTCCTTTTTATGATCATGCACATCTATCGAGTCTAGTTCCAGAATACGGGACCAATTCACATCACGAAAAATTTCACCACTGCCCAGGTCCTGCTCCCAGAAGCCCATCTCCACTGTATCCAGCGCCATGCGCAATCGATGCTCACTCAATCGAATCTGCTCCTCGTAGAGGCGCAATGAGGTCTCATCAACCAGCAACGATAAGGTGCCCTCTCCTTCAGACTCATTAATAAAGACTTTCAAAGTTAACAAGGTCATCGCGTTAGACCGCCCAGTATTGTCGATTAAATCAACTTGCTGATAACGGATCGTACCATCATCCGAGCTGAACAGCGCCTCTCGATCTACCTCCCACTGTTCGCCAAGATCAACTGGAGGAGCCTGTAATTCTGAATTCATAATCTCGGGTACGCTTCTCGGAGAGAAACTCGCCCAGCGCTCATTAATTAAGACAGTACGACCATTGCGCGAGCGTACCCAAATACCGATTGGCAATGCATCTAGCACCCGATGCATTAAATGCTCACGTTCGTCCGCAAGGTCTACCGTGCGTAAATGATAGCCCACAACAATCGCACAGATAAACGTAATCAAAATGAATAGAACCAACACCCCGATCGCAAACAATAGATGCTCACCGAAAGAACCCTGCGCAAATACACCGACGCCTGACAACCACGCATAAGCGACAATCAACACCAATAGAGCTGCGACCCCTAGCGCGCCTGACATTTGATAGCGCAGCCCCAAGCCAATCGCCAGCGCCATAGCAAAGGGTAAAAATAGTGGCTCCAGCACTCCACCACCACCATTCGAATGAAACGTTAAAATCAGAAATACAGCAAACACACCCAAGCTGATCGACAACTCGACATAATTCCAACAGCGAGTATTTATTTGACCCAAAGAAATCGATTCTGGCATCTTTATTCGCTTCATTACTTTTGCTGATCTTGACAAATTTATTCGAAAATAGAGCATTCAAGACAAGCAAAGATTCCGCAAGCCTTTAGCTGCTCGGCTACTCCTGGTAGAATCCCATCTGCTCAGCTATTCGACTACTTGGGCCAAACCGAGACGTCACCACTTTCGGCTAAACTGTAATGACTATGAAATTTTCTAAATACCACGCTCTCGGGAACGACTATCTTGTCCTCGACCCTAAAGACGCTAGCGAACTGCCTAACCAACTAGACACCGTGCGTATTTGCCACCGCAACTTCGGCCTCGGCTCCGATGGTATCCTCTACGGGCCACTTGCTAGCGACAAAGCCGACTTCGGTCTGCGGATCATGAATCCAGACGGTAGCGAAGCCGAAAAGAGCGGTAACGGATTGCGAATTTTCGCCCGCTACCTCTACGACATTGGCAAAGTCCGCAACGACGCTTTCACCGTTGATACACTCGGAGGTGTCGTCACCTGTATAATCAGCGACGGTGCCGCCTCGATCAAGGTTGATATGGGCAAAGTACGTTTCCCGATGGACCACATTCCCATCGACGGCCCCGAGCAAGCGGATCACGACATCGGCCAGCAACTGAGCATCAACGGCACCGACTACACCGTCTATCTAGCCGACATTGGCAATCCTCACTGCGTCGTGCCACTGGTCGAAATCTCGGAAAAACTCGCCTGCACAGACGGCGCGGCAATCGAAGTCGATCCCACCTTTCCTAACCGCACCAACGTGCAGTTCCTTAAAATTCTCGACCGCAACAACATCCAGATCGAAATATGGGAACGCGGCGCAGGCTACACCCTCGCCTCTGGCTCCAGCAGCAGTGCCTCCGCAGCGGTGGCTCACCGAATCGGCCTCTGCGATCGCGCCATCACCGTGCACATGCCTGGCGGCAAGATCGCGATAGAAATCGGCGACGACTACGCAGTTTGTATGACAGGCCCTGCCACCCGTGTGGCTGACATGGAATTCGACCTCGAAGCCCTCGATTTCAGCGACAAAGACTAATGCCTCTCAGCCCTCAGGTCTCCCCTCTCAGCCCTCAGCCCTGAAGTCTCCCCTCTCAGCTCTCAAAGCCCACCCGCGCGGTGGGTTTTCTCGGTTACTGATCAATCTCACAGGAGGGCACTTGATTTTTGCAAAAATGCTATTAGCGTCCCGCCTTTCATTTTAAACAAATCCAAGACATATTATGAGCACACACACACCTGAACGCCACGAATTCCAAGCGGAGGTCAAACAAGTCCTCGATATCGTGGTACACTCTCTCTACACGGATAAAGAGATCTTCGTCCGTGAGCTAATCTCGAATGCCTCCGATGCCACCGAGAAGCTGCGACACACGCAGCTCTCAGAGAAAGACATCTTCGATGCGGATCTGGATCTAGAGATCCAAGTCACTTCCGACGAAGAAGCCGGCACCATCACGATCCAAGATTTTGGAATCGGCATGACGCACGACGAGCTCATTGAAAACCTCGGCACCATTGCTCACTCAGGTTCCAAAGCCTTCCTCAACGCACTCAAAGCAGGTGGCGAGCGCAACGAAAACTTAATCGGCCAGTTCGGCGTAGGCTTCTACTCCGTCTTCATGGTAGCCGATTCCGTAAAGGTCTACACCCGCACATGGCAACTTGAAGGTGACTGCCTCTGCTGGTCCAGCAACGGCGATGGCGCTTACGAAATCGAGCAAGTCGAAGGTGAACGGCGCGGCACACGCATTGTCTTCACCCTTAAGGATGAGTATAAGGAGTTTGCCCAGAAGGATAAACTCGAAGGGATCATCAAACGCTACTCAAGCTTTGTGCAGTTTCCGATCAAGGTCGATGGCGACGAGTTTAAGACCGTCCAAGCGCTCTGGCTCAAAGGCAAAAGCGATATCACTGACGAGGAATACAAAGAGTTCTACAAATTCCAGGCCAACGCCTTTGATGATCCACGCTTCTGGTTGCACTTCGCCGCAGACGCACCGATTTCGATCAACACATTACTCTTCGCTCCCACTGAAAACATGGAAGGCTTCGGCTTCGGCCGAATGGAATCAGGCGTCGCGCTGTATTGCCGCAAGGTCCTAATTGACAGCGATCCCAAGGGTCTACTACCCGATTGGCTCCGCTTTCTACGTGGCGTCGTCGATAGTGCCGACTTGCCGCTCAACATCTCCCGTGAGTCGATGCAAGACAGCGCGTTGATTCAGAAGCTCAACAAAGTCATCACTAAGCGATTCCTCAAGACGCTCGAGGAAAAGGCGAAAAAAGAGCCTGAAGTGTTCAACGATTTCTGGAAATCCTTCGGCATCTTCCTTAAGGAAGGTGTGACCACCGATTTCACGCACCGCGATCAATTGCTCAAACTCCTTCGCTACGAGTCCTCTTATACCGAGGAAGGCAGCAACACCAGCCTCGCCGACTACCTCTCACGTGCGCCCGAAGGTCAGAAAGAGATCTATTACCTATCTGGAGCCAGTCGCAGCGCGATAGAGACAGGGCCTTACTTCGAAGCCTTCAAGGCGCGTAATATCGAAGTTCTGTACCTCTACGAACCAATCGACGAATTTGTCATGAACCACGCCCGCGCTTTTGAAGAGAAGAGCTTCATCTCAGCCGACGCGGACGGTATCGACCTCGAAGCCATTGCGCCAGAGACAGACACCGACAAGGAAGATGCCTTGGCAACTGACGCGGTCGAAGGGCTTTGCGCATTCATCAAAGAAAAGCTTGGCAACGACGTCAGCGAAGTCGCAGCCAGCGACCGCCTCGTGGGTAGCCCCGCGATGATCGTCAACGGCGACAAGATGATGACTGCTCAGATGCGCAAGATGATGAAGGCGATGCAGCAACAGCAAGGCGACGATGCCAGCGCGATGGGTGCAGAGCCACCCGTCAAACTACAGATTAACCCACGCCACGCATTGGTGAAAAACCTCGCCGAGCTGCGCGGCTCCAACGAAGAACTCGCGGGTTTGATCAGTGAGCAACTCCTCGACAATGCACGCGTCGCAGCGGGACTCCTCGAAGATCCGTCTGCCATGATTCAGCGCAACTATAAGATCCTCGAGCAACTTAGCTCGAAATAAAATGCTTTGATACATGTGCTTAGCAATGGAGTGAGGGCGACCCGCCCTCGTTAATGGTTACCGTGGGCAAGTCGCCCACACGCCTGTAACTATTCATGATCGCAAAGCGCGTGGCTTAAAAAATCCTAGTGTGCAGTGGCATTGAGATTTATCCCGCGATCTCTGGACTCAGCCAAGAACACTATATAAATGCTTACAACAAAACGCCGCCTTTCAGCCGAAAGGCGGCGTTTTTGTAAAGACTCAACGGACTGTGGATTAGTCGCGGTAGCCAGGGATTTCACCAGACTTGTATTGGTCCATTAACAAGCCTTCATTGTGGGCGTCATGAGGCCCGGCCATGTCCGATACTGCGTTTGGGTGCTCAGAGTCTCCTCCGTCCGAGGCAGACACCGCCTCATCGGTGGAAGCACAAGCAGTCAAAAAGAAAGTGATACCAAGAAGCGCTAGAAGTTTTATAAATTTCATAATTTGGATATTAGTTATAGGTTAAGTTACTATTTTATAATTTGTTAATAAAAATGTAACCTTGTTTTGGATTAGTTTTATTTAAATTCGCTAAACGCTGAATTGAGAGAATGTGAGGCCGCTGGTGGGCTTGCCTTAAGGGCCAAAGTGACTAATTTGACTAGGAATCTTATTCACTCCAATCATGTCTGAAAAAATAAAAACAGCGCAGTTGGTATTTTCTTACTTTCACTGTGAGCTGAGTTGCTTGGCGTTTAAGCAACGCACGCTCTACCAAGAGCTCCAGCAGACCGATACCCTTATGGTTTCGGACACTCTCCTCACGACTCGCGCTGCCTGCTAATTTCAATCCACTTTGCTGTGCCCAAAAAACCAACATCTAAGCGCGCCTCGAAATCTAGCGGGCGAAAGTCACCACAACAGACACATTGGACTAAGCATTTGCTGACCCGAATCATCTTGGTGTTCATCACTGCGGCGCTGGTCAGCCACTATTGGCCACAGCTACGTAATCTCACTGACTTCAGCAAGGGCTCATCCGCACGCGCGATCAACGGTACAGCCGAACTACAGATCGCACTGGCCCGTGTAGGATTCTCCCCTGGCTCCATTGACGGTGCATCTGGTACGCAGACCCAAGCCGCCCTACTCGCCTACCAAACCAGTCACGGCTTACCACGCTCCGGCGCATTCGATGCCGACACCGCGCAGCTCCTACAAATCCAAGAGCCAGTGTTTATAACGCGCCGACTTCGAACAGATGATTTTGCCGCAATTGGCCGCAAGCCGCAGGACTGGCGCGCCCGCGGCGAGCTCGGTCGAATGCGCTACAACTCACTACTGGAAATGGTTGCCGAGCAAGCCCAATGCGACCCCGACTACATCGCCAGCCTCAACCCCGGCATCAACTGGGATCAACTCGACACTGGCAACAAGGTGCGCATCCCCCATGTGCCGGCCTTCCGCGTCCAGCAAGCGGCGGCCTATATACAAATCACACTCGCCAAGCGTACACTGCGCGTTTTCAGCGCCGACCATCGCCTGCTTTTCCATTGCCCCGTCAGCATCGCACGCCGCGTTGACAAACGTCCCAGCGGCGAACTCCGCGTCAAAGTCCGCGTCGATCAGCCCAACTATACCTTCAACCCCGCGATCCTCACCAACACCGCACAGCGCGAAGGCATTACCCAAAAATTTATTATTCAGCCTGGCCCCAACAATCCAGTCGGCACCGTCTGGATCGGTCTAAATCTGCCTAGCTATGGCATCCACGGCACCCCCGAACCCGAGAAAGTCGGCCGCACCGAATCCAGCGGCTGCTTTCGCCTCGCTAACTGGAACGCCCAAACCCTGCTCGACGCCGTGCACCTCAACATGCCAATCTACGTGGAACCGTA
>Ga0209309_10002754_pt1 | contig 15689 bp, 11 predicted proteins | sample COGITO_mtgs_1204_2_FD_184807 | JGI IMG/M metagenome (GOLD analysis project Ga0209309, IMG submission 184807) | Pelagic marine microbial communities from North Sea - COGITO_mtgs_120412 (SPAdes) (version 2) | ecosystem: Environmental > Aquatic > Marine > Epipelagic ... | reverse complement strand
CTAAAAACAAGATGCGCTTAATAAGCCAGTCTGCGTGATCTTTTTCTTCTTCCATTTCGTGGTTAAGGCGCTCGTATAGTTTGTTTAAACCCCAGTCGTCATACATGCGCGAGTGTATAAAATACTGGTCGATTGCTGCTAATTCGTTAGCTAACAATGTATTAAACGCATCGATTACTTTTTGATTACCTTTCATGATAAATCGCCTTAACTATTTCAATTGTATGCAGTGTAGTACAAATAGCCTATATTGCAAGTTTTCTCTATAAAAATCATTGCGTTACTATTGGTTTTGATTCTTATTTAAGTTTGCGTTACTGCTTGGTTTATGGACAGTTTTTTATTCGCATTAGCATCTAATAGACGCCTTAAATAAAAAAGTGAGACGTCTATTTATGTGGGATTTGTTAATTAACCTGAACTCTGGATAATAAATCTATCTCGAGCAGCTATTTTCAGCGCTAACTGCGTTGAATTTACTTGCAATAGGCTAGCTATTGACGCGTAAAGTCGCCTTGTTTTCACTGAGAATCTCTGGCTAGAGAAAATCAATTTAAATATCTCCATGATTCAATACGTCAGTAAATCTCTTAACCAGAGCTCAGGTTAAGCATATAGGCATGCAGGGCATGCCTATAGTGTTTATTTGTTAAAATTGGTATGTAGCACCCAATGTTGCAGTTGTGCCTAATCCTTTAATATTGTACCCACCGTAAGTATATGCTTGTGCGCGGGCTGGGTAGTAATCATTATTGAAAAGGTTTTCTATTCCAAAATAGCCACTCCACTTGGCGTTAACATTGTATTGGCCACTTAAGTTAAATGTGTTGTAGCTACTAATAGGGCCCTGATCGCCGGAGTATTGGCCTTGTGCGTTTTTATCAAAGCGCTTTCTGTCGCCTACGTATAAAAAGCTCATTGCAAGTGATAGTTCGTCATTTGTTTGCCATGTTACATTAGCTGTTGCTTTAGGTGGGCTAATTTGGCTTGCGCCTAAATAGTCATCTGTCTCGGTGTTTTTACCTTCAACATAGCTGTAAGTAGCACTTAATTTAAGGTCTTGGGTAATAGTGTAGTTAACTAGTCCTTCGTAACCCCATATCTCTTGTGGTGCACGCACGGGTTCGTAAACACCCGTTACTTCATTATATTCACTACTTGTACCAAGCTCTGAGGTACTTCTGTAAAGTGCAAATTCAAAACGCACGTTTTTAAACTGTGAGGTAAAACCAACTTCGTAATTATCGATTATTGAAGCTTGGGTTTGAATAAGCGCAATATCTTCAACGGTCGCAGAGCGAAGTAGGCGACCAATATCAGAAATGTCAGAGCCTTGTGAGTAACTAAAAAACGGACTAAACGCCTCTGTTAAATTGTATTTTATACCAGCGTTATAGGTTGTCGCGTCGTAATTAATACTGTCGCCACGCACACTCAATGGCACTGAGCATTGTGATTCGGTTCTGCACAGCTTTAATGTTTGATAATCACTTACGCTCAAATCGATGCTTTCGTTTCTTACGCCTGCTTTTAGGATAATATCATCGTTTATTACCCATTTTGTTTGTAAAAAGCCGGCAATACTTTCCATGTCCATTTCTGGCACCCACACTCGGCCATCTACTAAAGGTTGCGATGTTTTATCGTTTAAGGCATCAATGCCGTAGATTAGGGTGGCTGTTACATTTTCAAAATCAAACTGGCTATTAAACGTGGCTCGTGCACCTTGTTTATCTGATTTAATAACCGATTGACCACCGCTGTAACCTTCATCAAGATTGGCTAAAGCGGTTGAGAAAAAGAACACGTTTTCTATATTTTGTTTATATAGATCGAGGGTCATTTGTGTGTTTTCAAACAGCGCGTAATCAACATATTTTAGGGTTATATTCTCGTTGCCTTCAGGGCCTTGCGGTTTACCTTGTTTTTGAAGCTCTAAAGGGACGTGTATAGCGTATGTTTTTTCCCCTATATTGCCATCGCCAGTCACATCGCCTAAGTCTGTTTTTTGTTGTGAGCTGTAAAAGTTGTAGCTAAACTGAAGTTGTTTTTCGTCGTCAAAATCGTAACTTAACTTTGTAAAGTAGTTTTGAGTTTCAGAATCAGATAAACCATATTGCAAGCCTAAAATATCGCCCTGTGCATCGCGTTGTACGCCGTTTTCTTCATAGCTTGCTGTTAGTAGATAGCTTAGTTTATCAAGTTTACCGTTCACTGCTGCTGATATTCTACCGCCGCCACTTTCTGCTAACTTAACAGCGCTAAAGCGACTTGAAATACTTATTTCGCCTTCCGGTTTACCATCACTACGCGCTTGTTTTGTTATGTAGTTAATAATGCCACCTGAGGCACCATTACCATAAATAGAGGTTGCTCCTTTTATGACTTCAATGCGCGCTATTGCGCTTGCGTCTAACGTTTTTACACCTAATGAACCATTACGAAGAGGGGTTGATTGCGGTACGCCATCAATCATTATTAATGGCGCGCGACCACGCAGTGTTTGTCCTGAATTACTTGAGCTGCCAGTGTTAGGTGCAAGGCCTGGAACCATTTGCGCGAGTAAACTCCCCAGCTCTGAGCTTACTTTTAAATGCTGCTGTATTTGTTGCTGATTAATAACGGTAATTGAGGCTGGTACTTCGTCAATGCTTTCTGATATTCGGCTGCCAGATACAATCACATGCTCTAACTGATCAGAAGTGTATTCATTTTTATTATTTTCATTTGCTAACGTGTTAGCACTTATTGCAACAGCAATAAGGCAAAGCGAAGTTTTTAACATGGGAGGGTCTTAGTTGATAATAAGTTGCGTAATGGTAATTATTATCAACTAATGACGCAAGTGTTAATGAGATTTATTTCCATTTGTGGCGTTTTAACCAAAAATACACACCGCTTACAATAAAAAATGCGAGTGAAAGGGCTATTAATAACCATAAAAACTGCACTATAGGACCTGCAAAATCACCAATGTGAAATTTATACTTAAAGTTCCATGCTTGTGTTGTGAAGTTGGTTTTACTGGCGTCAAATGAGTTTAATACTTTACCAGTAAATGGGTTAGTCCAAACCCAGCTGTAAGCATGGCTTTCGCCAGGGTTTTGCATTCTCAGTGCAATTGCTTCGTCATCTTTTTTAGGCAAGTAAATTCTATATGTTTTGCCATCAGGGAATACGCTCTCGGCATTTTTTATTGCTTCGTTATAATTTAAAACAGCTTGAGAAAGGGGGATTATTTTTGGCGCTTTAGGTCTTTGCTCTACTTTGTTAAACGTTACAAATTCTAATACAGATTGAGTTTGTGTTTTCCAGTTAAATGCCATGCCAGTAAAGGCAATAAGCATAAGGGGTATAAAAAAGTAAACACCAAGCACGGTATGTAATTGATACATGAGCACTCTAAATTTGGCTTTTGGTTTTATAGCTAAACGTTTAACTCTGTTTTTTGGTTTTACCCATAAGTAAAAACCAAGTAATACATTTACTAGCAGCAGCAATGCACACACGGACATCCAATTTCGAAAGGTTTTTTCACCCTTACTGTTTTCAAACAACAGCCAGCGATGTAAGCCTTGGGCAAACCCATAAATAGTATCGGTTGATTCATAGACGTTTAGTACACTCCCTGAATAGGGATTAACACTAGCGTAGTGTTTATTAGCTAACCTAAACTGCCATGCGGCGTCCGGTGCTTGCTCTGGCATAAAAAAAGTAATTTTTTGCTTAGTTTGAGTTTGTACATTTTGTATAAGCTCATCGTAATGCATAAAAGTAGCTTGTGGTGCTACTTGCCATTTTGCGGGTTCTATTAAGTGCTGAATGTCTTTTGCATAAATCATAACAGCACCGGTTAAGCTCACTATTAATAAAAATAGTCCGCTAATAAGGGCAAGGCCTAAATGAATTCTACGTAACCAAATTTTCAAAAACGGTATCTCATTATGAGTTAATGCTAATATTGTAAATGATAATACGAGCTGTTTTCAATTAAATAGTGATGTATTTGGTTGGATTTCTATTATGCAATTTTCGATATTATAATTATCGTGTAAGAATATTTTTATGGCTTGCAAATTAATCGCTTGCTGAGTGCTAATAATAAGCTCGCAGTAGCTTTCTTTATCGTCTAATTGCCAAAGCTTAATACTGGTTACCGATTCGATATTAAATTTACTACTAATAGCATCCGATATTGCGTGTGTGTCGATATTGTTAGGCGCTGCTTGCATTAAAACTTTGCAGCTTTGTTTTAAAAGTAAAATGCCATGATAAATTACATACATAGAAATAAGTACAGTGGCGATTAAATCAACAATATACCATTGATATAAAATAATTAAGGTGCCAGCAATGATTACCACAATAGATGCCATTGCATCTGATACGTTATGAATGAAGGCTGCTTTTATATTTATACTGTGATTTGCACCAGCTCGATAGGTTAAATATGCTGTTGCTAAATCAATCACTAACGCTATTGCGGCCACCCACACAACTATCCAACCATTAATTGGTTGAGGGTTTAAATAACTCGAAATTGATTCAAAAATTAAATACACACCAATTATTATTAGTGTACTGCTATTAAAAAGAGTGGCGAGTATTTCAGCGCGTTTATAGCCAAAGTGATGAGTGTCATCAGCTGGTTTATTACCGATTTTTCGTGCAATCAAGGCTATAAATATAGCGGCGGCATCACTTAAGTTGTGAAGTGCATCTGCTATCAGTGACAAACTGCCCGAAAATAACCCACCAATAACTTGGGCTATGGTTAGTAATACATTAATAAAAACTGCAACGGTGAGCTGCTTATTACTTTGGTTTTCGTCTACATGACTATGTGAATGATCGTGCGCCATTGCCATAATCCCTTCAAATACATTGACTGAATATTGCTTATATCATGGGTGGTTTAAAACAGCTACAGAAGTTGTCGCGTACATGAACGTAATTTTAAGTTAATGATAAAGGCGTATTTTCTTAAATGCGTGAATTTAAGTTTGTCGCGCTAAATGTCGAGTTTTTAAGGAGTTTACGGCTCAAAACTTGCGTCTTTATATATTTAGTGCATTAATGTAAGTAATATTAAATGATTAAAAGCTGCTGGGTATTAAGCATGGACAAAGGTTTAAACTTTGGTGAATTAACAGGTAAAGGACAATCTGTTCGAAGTAAGTTAATTATAACCTTTATAATTATAGCTTTAGTGCCACTTTGTATACTTACGTGGTTTAGTCTTGAACACGTAAATCGCACCCTTAAACAAAATGCAGACACCGAACTTAACGAGCTTAATAATATAGGCAAGCAATTTGCTGATATTTGGTTTGCAGACCATGTTAAAGATTTATATTTGCTTAGGTCACAACTTGATATTAGCTCTGCTAAAAAACAAAAATTAATAAATCAATTTGTTGAGCAGTATGACTTCGTTAATCATGTAGAGCTTATAGATATAAACCTTGTTAACTCACGACCTTTATCACCTTTTTTTGATGTTATTAAAGATCAACGCTTTGACGACATACGCACGGGTATTAAAAATACAGGAAAAATCCAATTCCAGTCAACGACTGCCTCAGGGCGCGACTATCATATTATTGGCTTGCCAGTATTAAATGATGAAAATAAGTTACAAACAATATTGATCGCAGATATAAATTTAAACGGCTTATTAAATAATTTAAGTAAAATACACGCTGCTAATAAAGACATAACATTTTATGTTATGTACAAAAATAAAATTCAAAAAAGTAATAATTCAGACGATACCCAACCACTATTTTTCTCTCAAAACGGATCACCAACACAACGTGTTTTTACTTATAGTGATAAGAATGAAGTCACTTTATATGGGTATATTAATTCATTAGAGTTTTTAAATGAATCTGGCTGGCAGCTACTCGTATCAAAACCAAAAGAAGTCGCACTACAAGGCGCCAATTATTATAAGCAGCTTGCTGTATTGACTAATACGGGGGCGTTATTGCTTATATTAACGCTGTCTTGGTGGTTTGGTCGCCGGCTTTCTCAGCCTTTAATTAACTTAGCTAAAATTGTTGAAAATATTACAAAAGGCGATTTGGTTAAAGTTCCAATAATAAACGACAGTATAGAGTTTAATCAGCTTTCATTAGGTCTTCGTAAGTTAGTGGACGTAAAAGCAGAGCAACAAAGTATATTACAAAAACAACGTTCGGCACTTCAAATTGCATTAAAACAATTAGCTGAACAAAAAAGCGCATTAGATGAACATGCAATTGTTGCTGTAACCGATTTGCATGGCACTATCACTTTTGTAAATAAGAAATTTTGTGAGATTAGTGGTTTTGATGAGCATGAATTAATAGGCGAAAACCATCGCCTTTTAAATTCGGGAAAACACGAAAAAGAATTTTTTAAAAATATGTATAAAACCCTTAAACATGGCGACATATGGAACGGGCAAATATGTAACAAAGCTAAAAATGGTGATTTTTATTGGGTAGATACGACCATCGTGCCATTTTTAGATGAAAACGGTAAACCACAAAACTATATCGCTATTCGTACCGACATTTCAGCACTTAAATTACAAGAGTTGGAGCTTGAACAGCACAAAACACAGTTACAACTAGTGATTGACTCAACAGCCGTGGGTATTTGGGATTGGTATATCGATTCTAAAAAAGTGACATTTAATAATCGCTGGGCCGAGATTATAGGTTACAAACTCAGCGAGCTTGAACCATGCACTATAGATACTTGGTATACATTTGCTCACCCTGATGATTTAGCTATATCGGAGAGAAAACTTAAAGCGTATTTTGCCGGCGAGACTGACTATTATGTTAGCGAAGCCCGCATGAAGCATAAAAATGGAGATTGGATTTGGGTTCTCGATACTGCAAAAATAGTTGAGTGGAATACCGATGGCTCTCCAAAACGTATGATAGGTACGCATTTAGACATATCTGATCAAAAATCTACACAGCATGAATTGCAAGGAAGTCGAGATAGGTTTGCATCTTTAGTATCAAATATACCGGGCATTATTTATCGATGTAAATTTGATGACAAATTAAGCATGCTTTATATGAGCGACCAAGCGAGTGAAATAACAGGCTATTCGCCTGATGAGTTGATACATAGCGAAGCCATTAACTTTTTTGATTTAATATGCAAAGACGATTCTACAAAAATAAAAGCTGAAATATTAAGCTGTGTCGGCGCTAAGCAACCATGGTCTGTTGAGTATAGAATTGCAGCCCGCGATGGTTCCTTGCATTGGGTAAACGAAAAAGGCCAAGCGATTTACGCAGATGATGGCAACATATTGTATTTAGATGGGTTTATTTTAGATATTACGGATCGTTATAACACTCAATTAGAAATAAATCGTCAGCAAAATTTACTCGAATCAATGAGTAAGCAAGGTCAGATTGGCGCATGGGAAATTGACTTAGAGGCGCATACGCTTTATTGGTCTGATGAAGTTAAAGTTATTCATGAGGTACCAGAGGGTTATGAGCCTAGCATAGATACCGCAATTGATTTTTATAAACCAGGAATACACCGAGACACTATAAGTACCTTGTTTGAATGCGCTGTGACTTTAGGTGAAAGTTGGAGTGTTGAGCTTATTATTTTAACTTATTCGGGGCAAGAGCGTTGGGTTAAATCGATGGGTCAAGCAGAGCTTAAAGACGGTAAATGTGTACGTGTGTTTGGTTCATTTCAAAGTATTGATGCACATAAACGACTTGAACTCGAAAGCGAAAAAGCAAATCGTTATAACAAAAATTTAGCCGCGCTTACAATTGCACCTGAAGTACAAAGCAGTGATGTAGAGCAAGTTAAAAAGCTAGCCGTTAAATCTATGTGCGAAGTGCTAAATGTTGCACGTGCATCAGTATGGATTTTTAACGATCAACGAGATGTAATGACGTGCCATAGCTTATATATAGATGGACAAGGGTTTGTAGATACCGATGCTGTTTTAACTGCTAAAGACTACCCCGCATATTATAACGCCATTTATAAGCAAAACTTAGTAGCTATTGATAATGTTTATACACACCCAGCAACGGCTGATTTTATAGAAGTGTATGCAAAGCCATTAAATATTAAATCGATGCTTGATGCTGTAATTGCAACAGGCGATGGTAATTTAGGTATTTTGTGCGCTGAAACAATTGGCGAGCATCACAACTGGACTCAAAGTGAAGAAACGTATCTTCGCTCATTAGCTACTTTAGTGGGAAGCACTTTAGTTTCTCAAAAACGAAAAGTAATTAGTGAGGAGCTAAAAGTAGCACTTGTAAAAGCTGAAGATGCAGCCATTGCTAAGAGCCAATTTTTGGCAACCATGAGCCATGAAATTAGAACGCCAATGAATGGCGTACTCGGTATGTTAGAGCTTGTTCAATTAGAGTCGTTATCTAAACCAATAGAAACAAAAGTAGATATAGCCAAAAAAAGTGCACATTCTTTATTGGGTGTAATTAATGATATTTTAGATTTCTCTAAAGCTGAAGCAGGTAAAATCGAGCTTGAAGAGATTAACTTTAATGGACGTGATTTAATTGGTGAAGTTGCTGCCGCACAAGCATTTACAGCTCAAGATAAGGGTATTGAAATTATTTTGGATCTGGTGGCGCTAGAGCCTTCGCAATTATGCGGTGACCCCGGGCGTATTCGCCAAGTGCTTACTAATTTACTGAGCAACGCCGTTAAGTTTACGGCTAAAGGCGAGGTTGTGGTAAGTGCGAAAATTAATAAAGTGGTTCAAGGTTTAGAATTTGTTGTAAGTGTAAAAGACTCAGGCATAGGAATAAGTGAAGACAAACAACAGCAATTATTTACTCCGTTTTCTCAAGTAGATGCATCAACAACGCGTGAGTACGGGGGCAGTGGCTTAGGGCTTGCAATCTGTAAACAGCTTTGCGAGTTAATGGGGGGAGCTATTTCTGTCACTAGCGAAGCAGGTAAAGGAAGCACCTTTACTGCCTCTATAATGCTAACACCGGGAGATCAAAAAGAGCGTTATATTCCTAATATTAATATGAAAGAATTAACAGTTTTAGTTGTTGATGATAACGAAACAAATAGAATAGTAATTTTACAGCAGCTTGAACATTGGGGCGCGAAAGTTGTTCTGGCATGTGACGCACACCAAGCACTTGATATGTGTGCGCAGCAATATAAAAGCGAAAATTGCATGTATGATATTGCAGTGCTTGATATGCAAATGCCAGGAATGGATGGCATAGAGCTTTGTAAAGCATTAAAAGCACATGAACATTATAAATCAATGCCACTTGTAATGATGACTAGTATTGCTGGTATGGAAGGCGCGCAGCGCTATTCTGATGCTGGTTTCCAGGCATATTTCCCTAAACCAGTAACCACCGCTGATTTAATTTCTGCACTGTCCGTTATTACGAGTAATGGAGCAGGAGAAGTGCTTCCACTCGTTACGTCAGGTTATATTTCGTCACTTAAAAAAGAAAAGGTACAGGAGTCTTCCCAAATATTATTGGTAGAAGATAATCCCATTAACCAACAGGTGGCTAAATTAATGCTCAAAAAGCTTAATTGTGATGTTACGATTGCCGGGAATGGTCAACTGGCAATTGATATATTAAAAGCTCACGATTCAGGGTTCTTTAAGTTAGTACTTATGGATTGCCAAATGCCTGTTATGGATGGTTTTGCTTCAACCGCGGCTATTCGCAAAGGATTAGCGGGTGAACAGCACAAAAATATTAGAATTATTGCTATCACCGCTAATGCAATGGACTCCGATAAAGAGCGTTGTATTACAGCTGGAATGGATGATTACTTGAGTAAACCTATTCAATTAGATATTTTAAAAGATAAATTAGAGCAGTATATTTAAGGTAAAAATACAATGAGCCAACCCGTTATAATACGTGATGCAAAACCAAGTGACGCAAAAACAATTTTGCACTTTATTACCGAACTTGCCATATACGAAAAAGAACCGGATGCGGTAAAAACCGATGAACAAGCAATTTTAGATACTTTGTTTAGCGAAGGGGCAACCGCGCACAGCATAATTTGTTTAGAGAGCGATGAGCCAATTGGTTTTGCAGTATATTTTTATAATTACTCTACTTGGTTAGGTAAAAATGGCCTATACCTTGAGGATTTATACGTAAGCCCAGATAGTCGTGGCAATGGTGCAGGCAAAGCCATTATGAAGCACTTAGCTAATAAGGCGATTAGTAATAACTGTGGTCGTTTTGAATGGGTGGTGCTTGATTGGAATAAACCCGCTATCGATTTTTACAACAGTATTGGCGCAAAGCCTCAAAACGAATGGATTATATATCGCTTAACAGGGCAGGAATTATTAGATTTCGCCAAATAGTTAATGAAAATCATTTGCATTTGGGTTGTTGGGTGTGTAAGTTAAATACACACTCAATAATTAAATGTGCAGATGATTATATGATCTCAGGTCAAAAACAGCCCCACCCAGATCTACTCTATCTTGAGCAAGCATTAAGCCCTTGGCAGTCGAACATAATGCAAGGTAATTATGCATTTGAGCAGGGGGCTTTACTCGAAGCACGCGATAAATACTTATTAGCCAAAACGCTTGCGGATCATCTCCTTCAGCAGTTTTTATATGCTCAGATTAATAACAATGCCATTTATGCTATTGAGCATTGTATACCCGCACTTGTTGTTGCGTCGCATAATTTAGCTGATACCTATATAGCTATGCAGCAGCCAGAAAATGCATGTAAATGGCTATGCGAAATACACCTAACGCTTTGTTCTTTAACAAAGCATACTCATTACGATATACAAAAAGTGAGTAAGCATCATTACATTAAAACTTCCTCTGAACTTGTGTCATTTGCACGCCGGTACCCTTCTCTTCCAGAACTGATTGAGCAAGTTAATTTTTGTTTAAGCTCAAACACACCTTCAAACAAACAATTGCACTAAAAAGGACTATTTATGACGTTTACTTTACCTAAACTAGATTATGAATACGATGCATTAGAACCTCATATTGACAGTAAAACGATGCATATTCACCACACACTGCATCATCAAACGTATATCAATAAAGCCAATGCTGCTTTAGCAGATACTGAGTATGAAAACGTAAATGTTGAAAAATTACTTAAGGGAATAAACAGCCTGCCTAGTAATCTGCAAAAAGCAGTACAAGAGCATGTAGGAGGGCATTTTAATCACAGCTTATTTTGGCAAGTAATGAGCCCACAAGGAGGCGGTAAACCTGAAGGTATTGTGGCTCAGGCTATAAATGAGCAACTAGGCGGTTTTGATAAGTTTAAAGAGGAATTTACAGCCGCGGCAATTAGCCAATTTGGTAGTGGCTGGGCATGGTTATGTGTCACGCCAGATAAAAAGCTGATTATACAAAATAGCGCTAATCAAGATAGCCCTTTAATGCAAGGTAATACACCTATTTTGGGACTTGATGTATGGGAGCATGCCTATTATTTGAAGTATCAAAATAAGCGCCCTGACTATATTGCCGCTTTTTATAATGTAGTTAATTGGCAAGAAGTACAAAGGCGTTATTTATTGGCTATCGGTTGAGTGCCGAATATGGCTAGTAATACAGTTTATTTTCTATAAGCTAGGCTCTATTAGATAATTTTACAGAGCCGCTTATGGACAATTCACATTGGCAAAAAGCACGTCAGAGCCGCGATCCTCGTTTTGACGGGCTTTTTTACGTAGCGGTAAAAAGTACCGGTATTTATTGCAGACCTATTTGCCCTGCACCAACGGCTCACGAAAAAAACGTTGTTTATTATCAGTTTGCCCATAACGCGGCGCAAGATGGTTTTAGACCCTGTATACGATGCAGGCCTGATAGTGCCCCTGGCAGCGCAGCATGGCAGGGTACAAAAACGACTGCACTTAGAGCAAAACAGTTAATAGATCAAAATGATGAGCACGACTGCGAAAATTTAGCAGCTGGTTTAGGTGTAAGTAGTCGTTATTTAAGACAGTTGTTTAAGCAGTATTTTGGCGTGTCGATTACGCAATATCGATTGTTTAACCAATGTCACTTTGCTAAAAAGCTGATTCAAGAAACACATTTACCCCTTACCGAAATAGCGTTTTCCGCAGGCTTTAAAAGCATTAGGCGCTTTAATGATGCATTTTTACAGCAGTTAAATATAGCTCCCTCGAAGCTGCGTAGTAGCGATAAAAAACCAACGTCAACACTCACATTAACGTTACCATTTAGGCCGCCTTATAATTGGTCTGCTTTGCAGGGCTTTTTGCAAAGGCGTTTGATAAAGCCAATGGAGTGGATAACGCAAACGAGCTACGGACGTACTTTTGCAAGTGAGCAATATAAAGGAAGTTTTACCGCTGAATTTATAGCGAGTAAAAACCACTTTAGTGTGTCTATCAATATAGATAATACGTTGTACTTACAACCTGTTATAAATAATATACGCCGTGTGCTTGATTTAGACGCCGATATTAATTTAATTCAAATGCATTTAAGCGCTAATATAAATAATGCATTTACAGTGTGTGAAGGGCTCAGGCTTCCGGGGATTTGGTCAAGTTTTGAAGCAGGGATAAGGGCAGTACTTGGACAACAAGTGAGTGTTACTGCGGCGCATAATTTAGTAACAAAGTTAGTTGATGAATTAGGCGAAAAAGAGGGTGATGCTGTTTACTTCCCCACAGCTAAAATTGTTGCTGATAGTGATTTTTCTTTTTTTAAAATGCCACAAGCACGCAAAAATGCACTACACAATTTAGCCCATTTTTGTGCACTAAATCCTGAAAATGACGATTTAGATGAATGGCTTAGCTTAAAAGGAATTGGCCCTTGGACAGTAAATTATGCAAAGCTGCGAGGACAAAGCCAACCCGATATATTACTTGATGGTGATTTAGGTGTTAAAAAAGCACAAGCAGCGGCAAACCCGTTCGAGCCTGCTAATTGCGCTCCTTTTCGCTCTTACTTAACGTTTCAACTTTGGCAGCAATTATAATGATAATTCAAACATCAATTTCGAGCCCAATAGACGACATAGTTATTCAAGCGACCGAAAAAGGCGTGAGTTATGTTGGGTTTTATCCACCAGTTGAACACCCTTATACGCCATTTGAGCAAGTCACTAACAAGGCGGTGCTTATTTGCGCTGCGCAGTTAAATGAGTACTTTGCAAAAAGTCGCACTACTTTTGATGTACCACTTGATACAAGCGGTACGGTATTTCAGCACAGTGTATGGCAAGCATTATTAACGGTACCTTTTGGGCAGTCGCAAACATACGGTTATATTGCAAGCCAACTCAATAACCCAAAAGCAGTGAGGGCGGTAGGTGCTGCTAATGGTAAAAACCCGATCAGTATTATAGTGCCTTGTCACCGAATTATTGGCGCAAATGCAAAGTTAACGGGTTATGCAGGTGGGCTTGATAGAAAACTATGGTTGCTGAAACACGAAGGATTAATGTAAATTAATTTAACGAATATTTTGTATGTTTAGTACTACATACTACACTGTAGATTTAGTTTATAAATAAAAATCACTATGAAAATTAGAACGTTACTTTATATTTTTGTTTTGAAGTGTATTGTGTTTTGCGATGGCGTTACGGCCAAAGAATTACTTTTTTGTTATGAAGATAAAAACGCAGCACCACTATTTTTAGGTGTTGATAAGGCTATACCTATTGATCAACCTGAGGCCTCAGTGGAGGTTTTAAGCTTATTAGATAAAGCGATTGATGGTGTTGAGATTAAATTTGTTCGAAAGCCATGGCGTAGATGCTTAAGCGATTTAGAATTTAATCGTGTGAATGCTGTTATTGCAGGTTACCGCACAGGACGAGAAAATGTTGCTGTTTACCCTGTTGATGAACAAGGTAAGTTACAAGAAGAGTATGCAGTAAGTGAATTTGGTAGCTGCCTTATAGGGCGTTATAAATTTCATAAAGAATGGGAGACTCGCGAAGTATTTCAAAATAAAGCATTTACGATAGCTATTCCTAATGGCTATGGGCTAAATAGCGCGTTAAAAGAAGAACCATTTTTTATTCATAATACGTTCTCTAAAAGCAAAGCTTTTGAGTTGCTAGATAAGGGCGTGGTGCAGGCGAGCGTTGATTTGTGCCAAGTAGATGGCTTAAAAGTGTCGAGTTACCCTTATAAAAGTAAAAATGTTAAACCTATTTACCCACCGTACGAAACCAGCCATGGTTACCTTATTTTTTCAAAAAAATTCTACGAAGAAAATAGCACTCTAAGCTTGGAAATGTGGCAATGGTTATCAAAATTTGAAAGTGCACCTGTGTATATTAAATACTTACAAACACTTAAATAAAAGGGCCTGTTTATCTTTCGAGGTTAAATTTGCAGCAGCGTGTTTGGTTTTTAGGCTAGGCGGAGCCTATGTAGTGTGGTTAGTCCACATAAATAAACGATAACGCATTATAAATGCCAAACACGCGCTGCCCCTGGGTTTGTCCTAGTAGGGATTTACTCTTTGTTGCTCGGTTTTTATTTAGCTCACTAGGTTACAAATCTCGCGCCGCGATTAAATCCCCCCTAGATAGAACAAATTACAATCCTGAAAGGTCACAGGCCCTGACAAAATAAAATTCGCGTTTGTAAATTGGTATTAATTTGATATTAAGGTAGCATAAGCGCACTTTTTATAAAATGGCACCGCAATGGCTCAATTATACTTTTACTACTCTGCAATGAACGCAGGTAAATCAACCACGTTATTACAATCTGCATTTAACTATAAAGAACGTGGCATGGAACCTGTGATCCTTACTGCTGCCATTGATGATAGACAAGGCGTAGGTAAAGTATCGTCTCGTATTGGCTTGCAAGCAGATGCGCATGTATTTGATGCTAGCAAAGATGTTTTTGATCTTATTCAATCACTCAATAATGATAAAAAACGCCATTGTGTGTTAGTTGACGAGTGCCAATTTTTATCAAAAGAACAAGTAATGCAATTAACCGATGTGGTTGATGAACTCGGTATACCGGTATTGTGTTATGGCTTGCGTAACGACTTTAGAGGCGAGCTATTTATAGGGTCGCAATATTTGCTTGCGTGGGCTGATAAGTTAGTTGAGCTTAAAACTGTATGCCACTGTGGACGTAAAGCAAACCATGTACTGCGTACCGATGAAAATGGCGAAGCAATAGCCGATGGTAACCAAGTAGAAATTGGCGGCAATGACCGATATGTTTCGGTATGCCGCAAACATTATAAAGCCGCGTTAAATATGGGCCGACAAAGCATTTAAAAATGTATCAATATTTTCGCGCGTAATATCTAAATGCGTTACTAGCCTAAGCTGCTTGCTTGGGCTAAATAGTATACCTTGTTGTTTAAGTGCCTCAGCAATCTCTTCAATGTTCATACTGCTAATGTATGTTGCGTAAACCATATTAGTGGTGTTACTCATATCTACAGTAAAGCCACTGATTTCACTTAATTGTTGAGCCAAATAACGTGCATTTGCATGATCGTCTTTTAAGCGCTCTACATTGTGCTCAAGTGCAAACTGCCCGGCAGCTGCAAGCATTCCGGCTTGGCGCATACCGCCACCAAGTACTTTTCTCCATCGTCTTGCTTTATTAATAAGTGCTGGTGAGCCTAATAATAAAGAGCCTACGGGCGCCCCCAAACCTTTAGA
>Ga0209309_10002751_pt1 | contig 15699 bp, 11 predicted proteins | sample COGITO_mtgs_1204_2_FD_184807 | JGI IMG/M metagenome (GOLD analysis project Ga0209309, IMG submission 184807) | Pelagic marine microbial communities from North Sea - COGITO_mtgs_120412 (SPAdes) (version 2) | ecosystem: Environmental > Aquatic > Marine > Epipelagic ... | reverse complement strand
CACGATTTCTACAAAGCAGAGGAAATGTTCCAGAATTCGACCCACTATGTATAGCCGATTTACAAGCAAAAGGTGGGAAATAGCTTTAGGCTTTAGGCTTTAGGCTTTAGGCTTTAGGCTTTAGGCTTTAGGCTTTAGGCTTTAGGCTTTAGGCTTTAGGCTTTAGGCTTTAGGCTTTAGGCTTTAGGCAAAAATATAAAGATCGAATCTTTAAGTTAGGGTGTTTTATATAATTAGTAAACTCTACAAAACCTATTCTTTTTCTTTTAAGCTAAATTCTTTTTTACCGTTTATAAACGTAGCCAATACTTTCGTATTAGGGATACTGTCTTCGGTAACTTTCATAATATCTCTATCTAATACCGTAAAGTCAGCAAACTTACCTTCTTCAATACTTCCTTTTTCATCTTCCTCAAAATTTGAAAAAGCGGCCCAAATTGTCATACCCTTCAAGGCTTCTTCACGGGATAAAGCATCTTTTTTCTGAAAGCCATTTTCAGGATAGTGTTTTAAATCTTTTCGGGCAACAGCGGCATAAAATGTATACATCGGGTTTACTTTTTCTACTGGGAAGTCAGTCCCTAAAACAATAATCCCTGCGTTTTCTAACAATGTTTTATAGGCGTATGCACCTTTAATTCTCTCTGAACCTACTCTATCTTCCGCCCAATACATATCACTAGTTGCGTGTGTAGGCTGAACAGAAGGAATGATGTTTTTTGAAAACTTATCGAAATCCTCTTCCGTTACAATCTGGGCATGTTCCACCTTCCATCGGGCATCTGTTTTTCCTTTTAATGCAGATTGATACGCTCGTAATACCGCAATATTAGCCGAGTCGCCAATTGCATGCGTGTTCATTTGAAAACCTGCTGCTGCTATTTTATCAGCCAGTATTTGTAAACTATCTGCTGGCGTAATCATTGCGCCAAAATGGCCTGGCATATCGCTATACGATTCTCGTAAAGCTGCTCCCCTTGAACCCAACGCTCCATCTGCATAAACCTTTATGGAACGGACGTTTAAACGATCAGTTTTAACTTTACCATTGGTTAAATAATACGCTAAGTTTTTAGGTTTATTACTTACCATTGCATACATACGCAACGAGAATTCTCCTGCTTGTTGCAAACTATCTATTAATTCGATAATTTCCCTGTCAATACCAGCATCGTTAACGGTTGTTAACCCATTTTCAAGACATATTTTTTCTGCATCTAGTAGCGCTTGGCTATTGTAGCTTTTGGTTTGTTTTGGGAAAGACGCTTTAACCAAACTCATTGGACTATCAATTATAATTCCTGTAAGCTCGCCGTCTTTATTTTCTATTTCTCCTCCTTCGGTTTTAGTTTCTTTTGTAATTCCTGCTAATTCCAGTGCTTTACTATTTACAATCATCGCATGACCGTCTATCCTAGTGAGTGCTACAGGAGTTTCAGGAAATAGGGAGTCTAACTCCTTATTAGTAGGAAACTCTTTATCCTCCCAATCGTTTTGATCCCAACCGCGACCTATAATGTAATCTTTGTTTTTTTCTTTCTGAAATATAATAACACGTGCTAATACCTCATCATAACTGGTTGTTTCAGTTAAATCTACATCTTGAAGGTTTAACCCTAAACCAAATAAATGCGCATGGGCATCAAACAGTCCTGGAACGATGGTTTTTCCCTTGGCATCGTAGGTTTCAGTAATGTTATATTTTAACTCTAATTCAGGTTTTACACCTATTTCCAATATTTTCCCATCTTTAACTACAAAAGCATTTTCGGTATCAAAATTCTTGTTTACCGTATAAATGGTTGCATTTTTTACCAATAAATCTGCCGGAATTTTTTCCGGAGCACAAGAAATTAGTAAACTTAAAAGGAATAGCGTAATTAATTTTTTCATAGCTTATTTTTAAAATAACACTGCAAAAGTAAAGAAAGCAACTGTAACAGTCGTTTCTTTTTTAATTGTGAAAAATTATACCCTTATAGAAGAAAGAGTCATGTAGTATATAAGTGGTAGACTCGATCTACAGCATGTACAAATTCAGGAATACTCATATTTTTCCCTTCTCGAATGGTTTCTTTACCATCGAAAAAGACTACCGTTGTAGGGTTTGTAAATACCATAAAATCAGCTGCAATTTCAGGCTGTTGTTCTAGTACAATTTCAAAAAGAAAAATACCCTTAAAGTTTGAAGTAATTGCAGTTTCAACTTTAGGTTTTAACGCTTTGCAGACACTACATCGCTCTCCTGAAAAATACAACAAAACAGGTTTTCCAGATTGAATAACCTGTTGTATTTCTTGTAAATTTTCAGGCTTCTGCATACAATTACTACCAATCAAACTTGTACGTAGCACCCAATAATCCTTGAATACCTTGTACGGGATAATTCAACCATTTTTCGTAGTTATCGCTCAGTAAATTACTTCCTTTAGCAAAAACCGATAAGCGTTCGTTGATGTTGTAACCAAGATGAATATTTGCATCTAGGTAGGCATCTAACGTCCGTTCTTCATTAATAACTGGTTCAAAAGGCAATTGTGTATTTGTATATAAATCTTTACGCTCGCCTACATAAAATAATGAAGCGCCTCCGTACAGTTGTTCAGTAATATTGAAATTTGAAAATAACGATGCTTTTAAATCAGGTAAATTCCACGGTTGGGCTTCGTTTGTAGTGTCGTAGCTAAAGTATTCTCCAGTTACTCCTAATGTAAACGTATTGGAAACATCAACTTTTAATTCTCCAAAAACGGAAAGCGTATTTACATCATCATATACCACATTAAAAGAGTTACCGTATTCGTAGCCTTCTCCAGTAGTTGCTCCGGTTGAAAACTGATTGGCCTTAAACAAGGCCTTATTCTCATCTTTTCCGTAGGAAGCTCGTAAGTTATAGCCAACTGAATTGCTCAATTTTCCTTTTAAACCGGCAAAGCCTTTATACAGTTGATTAGTTGGTGCCACAAATAACGTAGGTGACACATATGGGTTAATTTCCTTAAAATCATAATAGGTGTTTTGTTTTAAATCACCTTCTGCCCCACCATACACGATTAATAATTCGTCAACTAAACGATATGAAGCGTTGATTCGCGGATAAATAAAGAAATCAGTTTCACTATTTTCGGTGTCCAAACTTACATAAGCAGCTGCTCCTAATGAAAGCGAGAGATCTTCATTTACATACGTCAAAGAAGGTATTACACCTGCGTTTAAATAACTATATTTTATTTCTTCGGAAGAAAGGTAGGCGTGGTCAAAGCTTCCGCTTAGATAATCCACATCACCGTCTATTTTTAGGGTAAGATCTGTTAACGGAAATGAAAATTCAGGTTGTGCACTTACATTAATTTCAGAAGAAGAAAACGCATCGCCTGTATAGCGGACGTTGGCAGTGGCTTTTTCAAAAAAGGAATCGTCTAAAGAGACACTTCCGTCTACATAGCCACTATAATATTGTTGTTGTGGATCAATTTCTGTATTCAACGTTTCAAAATTATCGGTATAATAGTCGTTTAAGCCATACCAATTAAACAGTTGATGTTCTACGCCTGCATTTAGTTTATAACTCGCATAACGCTGTCGACTGCTGTAGTTACCATCTAATTGAGTATCGTAGTATTTGTTTTCCAATAACACACCGTCGATATCACCTTGTGAAGAATTATGCCGAAAGTAAAACCCAGCATTATCGGTTCGGCTTATTTGAAAATTACTGTACAATTCACCTAAAATAGACGTGTAGTTTCCAAAACCTAATGTTGCGTAATTATCGTACAACTTAATCGGTTTTGCTTTTTCAACGGTTTCTGCTTTTCCCTTCGCAGGTGTAAAGGTGGACGCTACGGGAACTGAAAAAATTTCGTATTTCACCTCTTTTTTCTGTGTAGTAACCGAATCGTTTAACATCGGTGTTTCTTTTACCTTAAAAGCATCAGAAATAGTCGGAGCGTATGGCTTTACAATATTGACCACTTCGGTGCCCAAATCGTCTTCTTGCTGTTCGCCGTCTTTATCCTGAGCAAAAACAGAGAATGAAGAACACACTATTGCGGTGAAAAAAAGCAGGCTTTTTTGTGTTTTTAAAAACGGACTCTTATAATTTTTCAATAAAGTCATAAGTTATGTTGAGAGGTTTGGTTCTTTAATTTTTTGTAGCTAGCTAAGCATTTAGTTTTCTTCGGTTTCTACCGAAGCGTTTGTTTTGGCTTCAGCAGCTTTTATCGTGGCCAATTCGGTTTTAGCTTCATTTACAATTTCTGTGAAATCACTGAAGTTTTTGATCAAGCTGTCCAAAATATACGTTGCTTGGTAGGCATCTTTTAAATCGTAAAAGTTTTTCGACATCAGTAATAATCCTTTGGCTCCGTATAATTTGTACCCCGGATAATCTTTTGCCAATCGTTGTACCGATTCGTTTGAAGCTTTTAAGTTTCCTTCTTTTCTTTTGAAATACGCATCGTAATACAAAGCTTCAGCAGCCAATTCGCCTGTTGCTATTTTTCCAACTTCAGCATATGCTTTTTTCGCTTTTGCTTCGTCATTGGTTTTCATAGCGGAACGGGCAATAATTACTTGTGCATCACTTTTAATACTGTTGTCTATTTTTGAATTCTGAAGTACCTTTTCAGCATAACCTACCGCTTCACCATATTGTTTTAGCTCGTAACTGGCTTTCATGCTGTTGGTCTGCGCAAAAATGATGTTCTGTTGCGAATTGGCATTTGTTTCCAAACGTTTTAAATAACCAAGTGCTTTTTCGTAGTTATTTTTATCTAAATAAAGTTCTGAAATTCGGGCCAAGGCTGGCTCCGTAAATTCATTCTGTTCTCTGGACACCACATATTCATAATGCGGAATGGCTTCTTCCTTGTTTATTTCAGCAAAATTCAATTGCCCTAAATAAAAATGAGCGTCTAAGGCGTGCTTTCCGTTTGGAAATTCTTTTAAATACGCCTCAAAACGAGTAATCGCTTGACTGATTTTATTCTCTAAATACGGTTTTTCGGCAGCTTGATACGTAGCATCGTCCAATTCGCTATCTTCCACCGAAACATAATCTAATGTATTTACCCAATTGGCATATTGATCTACTTTTCCTTGATCTATGTAAATAATTTTTGCTGAAGAAACAGCTTGCACCGCTTCAGGTGTGGAAGGATATTCCGTTGCTACGCGTTTAAATATAGCCAACGCTTCATTACTTTTTCCAGTGTTGTCCAGAATCAATGCTTTCTTCATTAACGCTCTTGGCTTATAAATACTTTTAGGGATATTTTGAACCAAGTTATCGTAGATTCTTAACGCATCGTTGTTTTTATTTTGCGAAACATAGGTGTTTCCTAATTCATACAACGCATCGTCTCGATACACCGATTTTACATACGTCCGTAAGAAGTTTTGTAAGCCTTCTATTTTATCTTCGGTTCTATCGACAAACCCGTAACTGATCGCTTTTTGAAACGCTGCGTAATCTTCGTCTGTCGCACCAACCTCAATGGCTTTGTTATAATTTTCCATCGCCGGCCAATACTGACTGGTTACAAAATAACTATCCCCTAACCGTAAATAGGCATCTTGTTTTCGAGCACCATTTGCCGATGAACTTTCCAAATACCCTTTAAAATTGGTAATGGCTTCGGTGTAATTTTTTAACTTAAATTGGTTGTACGCCAAGTTATATCTTGCGTTGTCATATTCTGGTGTGGAAGCGGCTTCTGGTAATTGCAGGTATTGTTTGTATCCAATTAAGGCTTCGTCAAAATTTGAAAGTTGATAATCGCTTTCAGCTTTCCAATAGGTGGCTCTGGCTGTATATTTTGCATCGCGTGGTTCTTGTAAGGATTTGTCAAATAACGTTTTCGCTTCGTTATAGTTCGCTTCATTATACAATTCCACGCCACGGAAAAAAGCTACTTTTTGGTAGGCTAATTTATTTTCAAACGCCTTGTTGTTTTCCAACAGTTCCATCGCGCCTTTATAATTTTTTGATGTGATATACGAATCAATCAACAGATTTTTCAGCGCTTCATTATTTTTATTGTCTGGATAGGTTTCAATAAACGACAATAAAACTTCGGGGGCACTTTGGTAGCTGTTTCCTATTTGGTAACTCAGTTTCGCATAGTTTAAAAACGCGTCTTCCTTAATTTCTGCAGAAAAATCCATTTCCGAAGCATTTTTAAACGCATTCAGTGCTTGTTGTTTCTGGTCAAGCTTTAAATAGCTTTCTGCTAAGTGATAATACGCATTTTGTGCTACGGAATTGCTCCCGTCGATAATTTTATTGAACTCATTAATCGCACTTTGATACTCACCTTGCTTGTAATACGCATAACCCAATTGGTAATAATCGGTATTGTTCCACTTGCCGCGTTTGCCTTTGTATTCTTTTAAATACGGAATGGCTTCAGCATACTGCCCTAAATTAAAATAGCTTTCACCAATAATTTTTGAGAGCTCACTGCGTTCTTGTGGACTCGAAGCATCATACTTTTCCTTTCCTAAATCGATTGCTTTTTGAAAGTCTCCCAACTTAAAATTCATATCGGCTTGGTAGTAGGATAAGTCTTCGGCGTAGCGTTCATCGCCTTTAATTTCGTTAAATTGTTGGTTTGCTTGTTCGTAATCGTCGCCTTCATATGCGATATATCCTAAATAATATTTCGCCTGAGAACCATATTTTTGAGAAGTAGACACCCGATTCAGATATTTTTTTGCTTCGTTGTATCGCTTGCTTTTAAAATACGCATAGCCATTATTGAAATTGTATTGCTCCGTTTCGCCGCGGCTTAAGCTGCTTTCATCTACTTTATCGTACCATTTACGAGCGTAGGCATATTTTCCGTTTTCAAAATAGTAGTTGGCTACGTTAATATAGGCATCGTTTCGCTTAATGCTAGTTGGATAGTCTTCTACAAACGCTTCCATTAACTGGTCGGCATCCTGTTGGTTCAACCGCACGGCGCAATTAGCAATATAATACGCGCAATCGCCTTCTATGGTCTCCTCATCTGTAGCAGATTTTACTTTGGAAAACAATGCTTGAGCAGCTAAAAACTGGTTGTTGTTGTACAATTCAATCGCTTTATTATACTCCACTAAACCGTTTGTTAATGCAGCGGTTTGCTGTGAAAAGGTTCCTGTGGTAATTAATAAAAAAGCGGTAAAGGCGAGCAAGATTTTGCGCATGGGCTTGAGGTTTTTGAAACAAAATTACATCATTCTCTTAATCTGTAACGAAAGTTGCTTGCGATAATTATGTTTTTAAGAAACCTTTAGCAACCTCTCAAAAAAATCAAGTACATTTATGTTTCATTTTAGAATTTACAGAAAGATGAAAAATACAATATGTGTACTCTTAGTACTAGCTATAACGCTTACTGTAAGCGCACAACGAAATCCGTTTAAAAATTTGACTGAAAAAAATGGAAAAATAGGAATTGGCACCGAACAACCGGACGAATTGTTAACCGTTAAAGGCAAAATACACACCCAAGAAGTTCTCGTCGATTTACAAGGCGCTGTGGCCCCAGATTATGTGTTTGAACACTATTTTGAAGGTGCTTCGGAAGTCATGCCGAGCTATAAACTTATTTCGCTACCTGAGTTGGAAGCCTATTTAAAAGAACATAAACACTTACCGGAAATTCCTTCTGCTGAAACATTAGAAAACGAAGGAATGTCGTTAAAAGAAATGAACTTATTATTATTAAAAAAGATTGAAGAACTTACCATTTATACCCTTCAGCAACAAAAAGAGATTGAAAAATTAAAAGAAAAAGTAAATACGCAGTAGTAATCATATAATACCTGTTTTTAATTGGGTTTATCTATATATTGGCAACAATGTAAGGAAAAACGCAACATTTAATATTGCTCTTGTAGAGAAACCGAAACAATATGAATAAACCAATTTTAGTACTTCTGATTTCGATTTTGGCAATCTCCTGTCAAACAAACCAAACGAAAAAAATAGAAAAAGTTAACTTAAAAGGAAATTGGGAATATCTCGGATTCGGAAAAGCAATAATTATTGGCGATAGTATTGTACAAAGTTATCATACTTCATCAGTCGGGAATGTGCAAACCTCGGACAATTCATCGACTGATTTTTTTAATTATTACACTGTTGATATTTTATCTAAAGACACAATTTTATTAAAAGACGGCGTAAAGACTTTTAAACTTTTTAGAAGTGGTGAAGATTTCGCTAAAAAAGTAAATGATGAATTAACAAATGATCCAAAATACAATTTTGAGGTATTGTGGAATACATTCAATGAACAATATGCTTACTTTAAAGAGAGAAATATCGATTGGAATAAAATTTATGAAACATATGAACCTAAAGTAAATTCAGAGACCAAACCTATAGAACTATACCTAATTTTTGAGAACATGCTCGGAGAAATAAACGATGGGCATATTTCTATCGATGTGCCGGATGAATTAGAGGAAGATTACGAAAATCAATTAAACAGTAATGAAAATGAAGCTGACGAAGAAGTATCTTATGAGTTAGTTAAAAAAGTCAAAAACTTAATCATCGAGAAACACATAAACAATGTGAATTTCTATAACAAAGGAGATTTAAAATGGGGAATGATAAATGATGAAGTCGCTTATTTACAAACTTCAAATATGATAGGTTGGGCACATTATCCTATTGCTGATAGTTTGTCAAAAAAACAATTTTGGGACGAATGGTGGAAACACCTTAACAAAGCAGACAATCATCACAATGACGTTGCAAAAGGCACCCGTTTTATCATGGATTCAATTGTAAAAACTATAGGTAATGCAAAAGCTTGTATTATTGATTTGAGGTTTAATGGTGGTGGTTTTGATGATGTTTCTCTTGAAATACTAAATCACTTTGTAAATCAAAAAACCAAGATTGGCACAAAAAAAGTGAGGTTAGGGAAAGGTTTTACAGAAAAACAAACTATCAAACTAATTCCGTCGGAAAAGACTTTTAAAGGCAAACTATTTATTTTAACAAGTCACGAAACAGCAAGCGCAGCGGAATTGCTCGTTTTAGGTAGTAAAGTAATTCCAAATTCTAAAGTTATTGGATCGACAACAGAAGGAGTTTTTTCTGATATTTTACATAAAAAACTACCAAATGGCTGGACTTATGGATTGTCAAATATGATATACGAATCAACAGATGGAATTAGTTATGAAGAAATTGGGATTACACCTGATTATAAACTTGATTATCCTGTAAAATCAAAAGACTTTTACCAATACCTTTTTGAAGATTTAAAAGACGGAGATGATGCAATAGAAAAAGTAATCGAGATTATAAAATCGGAATAAAAACTGTTGGCAACAATTAAAACAAATAAACTAAAAATTCACAAATGGTAAAAATTTGGATACTAGCTTTATCACTTTTTTTAATAATTACTTTTCTTTTTTGGAGGATGACTAATGCTCATTTCAGAAAAAATTATGGTAAAAAGACGTGGAAACAATGGGGAACGAGAACGTTCTATTGGCAAGGTGCAATATTCGTGGGTATTGGAGGTACATTTTTAATGATGTATCTTTTAAAGTGGGCACATGTGTTGACTTTTTAAAAGTCTAAGAAACACAAGGAAATAACCTTATGTCGCAACTGATTTTAAAACTGCTTTGAAATTGAAAAAAAACGGTAAGTACCCCTATAAAAATAAAGCACGTTCTTACTATACCAAGCGTTTTTGCTATATTTGATGAGTCGCAAATTTTTAAATTTAGCTGACAATAATCCTCCAGTGGATTTATTCTCAAAAATAAAAATCAATAAGAAAAAAATATCAGCTATTGTAGTTCGTTATATTTCAAATTACATTTGAAGTCTCAACTTAAATAAACACCACACACCATTATGTCGCAACCGGTTTTAGAATTAAAAGACGCCGCTATCTACCAACGGGAAAACCTTATTTTATCTGATGTTTCCGTACGGGTTGAAAAAGGAGAATTTGTATATTTAATAGGAAAAACGGGAACCGGGAAGAGTAGTTTTATGAAAACCTTGTACGGCGATTTACCCTTACAAGAAGGAGAAGGTGAGATTGTAGGCTACGATTTACCCACCTTAAAAGAAAAAGACATTCCATTTTTAAGAAGAAAATTGGGTGTCGTTTTTCAAGATTTTAAATTACTGAACGATCGTACCATAAAAAACAACCTACTTTTTGTACTAACCGCAACCGGCTGGAAAGACAAAAAAGAAATGGACGCCAAAATTGACGAGGTGTTAGGAAAAGTAGATATGAAAACCAAAGCGTTTAAGTATCCATATCAACTTTCTGGCGGGGAACAACAGCGTGTAGCCATTGCTAGAGCTTTATTGAATGATCCAGAATTAATTTTGGCAGATGAGCCTACCGGGAATTTAGACCCACAAACGAGTGTGGAAGTTATGGAAGTGTTGCAGGAAATAAATAAAAATGGAAATACCATTTTAATGGCGACGCACGATTATGCTTTGTTACTTAAATACCCTTCTAAAACGTTGAAATGTGATGAAAATCAGATTTTTGAAGTGGTGCAGAAGACGGTGTAGTTAGATGCTGGATGCTGCATCTCGATACAATTTTGTTTGCCTTTACAAGTCAATCAAAATTACTCGATGTGACAAATGCTGGATGAATTTAATTTTTTAATATTTTTTAAAGTAGCATTTCGCATTTAAATTTTCCACTTTCTAAACGGTATCTTCGATATATTTTGAAAGCAATTAAGATTGGAAAAATTAACTAACTGCTTTGGCTTTCAAAACACTCAGACACCATACCAATTTAATAAGCAATGATTTATCTCTCCTAGCTCATAGCTACTTTTTCAAAATACTTGGATCGCGCAATTGTAACTCACATTCTTTTTGAAGCGACGAATCAATTTTTAGGTGAATACTTCCTTCCCTATTTGGCTTTAGTACCGTGTTTTCAGAAAGGACAATCTGGTTTTTTGAGGTTAAGTTAAGCGTTGCAGCATCTGTAAACTGTTGATTTTTTAGAACAGTTTTTTCAGAATAAGTGGTTAATTTAAAATCCCACCGAGAGAAGTTTTGGTTATCAATCGTTACCGTTTCATTTTCTGCAAACATTTGATATACCATTTCCACCGCATCACCGGTTTGTAAAATCCCCGCTCCATAGTTGCCTTCAAATTGTTTATTAGCATCGATATGGTCAATATTCATAGCTGTCATTTTCAAAATAGACTCTACTTCGTCTATTGGTAAGCATGGACTTAACGATAACATGAGCCCTATCGTTCCTGTAACCAATGGTGCCGCTCCAGAAGTAGTTTCATATTCAGAATATTTTAATACTTCATCTTTCAGAATAAACTGTGAGTTTCTAAATAATCCTACTGTAGGTGCCAATATATCAACATGTTTATTTAATGCTGCTACCGAAACAGGGTGGATTATTGGTGTTTGTAAGGTATCGTTATCAGGAAAACCGATTGTTCTGCCTATATACCCTCTTACATTTTCAGCATAGTAATTTCCATTTTCTTCTTGGCGGAGATCATCAAAAACACTTTCATTTCTATACATAGCAGATGAAACTGATATTACATTTTCATAAGATGCAGGATAATATACTTTTTCACCCTTGTCTAGCTCGTACCAATTTCCATTTCCGGCAGCAGCTACGACTAGCGTTCCATTGTTAATAATTTGGTTTATGGCTTTTTGTGCAGATTCGTAGTACTTTGATCCTACCCAACTACAGTTAACTACTTTTGCTCCAAGATTAGACAACTCCATGACTTCACTTAAGACTTTAAAATGACCATAGGTTGTTGAATATATACTGCAATCGTAGCATATGCCAGGAATGCCATATCCATTATCTCCTTGAGCAGCAGCATTTGCGGAAATACTATACCCATGTCCATTTGCCACGTACGATTTTCTAATTATTTCAGTCTTCTCTTTAAAATCAATATTTGTGGTATCTACTATTCCATCAGAAATTCCAACAAAAACACCTTTTGATCCCGTTGTATAATACCAAGCTTTGGGAGCTCCTAAAAAATCTAAATAGTCCAAATTAGCTTTTGCTCCAGTATTTGCGCCTATTGTGCTTGTAAGTCCATAATCGTTTGGCTCAAATATTTTTCTATCTTTTTCTGGTATTATTTCACCACTTTTAAAATGATTAGTCGCATTTAGTAAAAGGTCATCTAGTAATGTTTTTTTGTCTGAAATAACAAAAAACGTTTTATTCTGATTGTTTTTATTGGTGTTTCTCAGTGTTTTTTTAAACGCGCGGATAGTGTAATTATCAAGAATGTTTTTTAGATTTTCATCGGTTCCAGAAAAGACCAACCTGTCATTTCTCTTTGTAAAATCTGGATTAAATACTGTATCTTTAGCCCTTATATAGAACCACGTTTCTTCTTGCGAAAGCATAGAATAATAGCAGTTTAAACAAATAAACAGTAAGAAGAATAAACGTTTCAAAATCAAATCTAAGCTTTAGTTTAGTATGAAGTCATTTCGGTTGAAAACAACATTTAATGAGTAATATACAAAGAAATACATTAATTTATTTGCAAGAAAACTCATTTAAATACCTGTATTGGATTCTACTTCTTTTCTATATTTTAATGTACACTCCTTATGGGTTTGAAGATGGGGATATGGGAACGATTTTTAGTATCTCCTGGAGTATGTATAATGGATACTTCCCTTTTACAGATTTCACCTATATAAAACCACCTTTTTCACCGTATTTTCATTCTTTATTTCTCTATATAACCGAGGATTACGCATACTTAATCAATAGAGGTTTTTATTATATACAAGTTTTTATGTATTCTTACCTTGCAGCGAGCTTGCTTTGCAAAACGTTCAGGTTATATTCAAAAAACACTATTTATTTAATTGCAATTTTAGGGGCATTAATATCAATTCATAATTACCCTCCGACCCCTTGGAATACTGTAGATGGGGTTTTCTTTTCTGTAATCGGAACTTACTTTTTACTCTCTAAAAAAGAAACCCTTTGGCGTATTGTTTTGGGAGCTCTATTTGTCTCGCTTGGTGTTTTGTGCAAACAATCTTTCTTCTTCTTTCCGGTATTTTTAACCGCTTACTTAGTACTATTAAAAAATTATAAAAAAGCAGGTTTATTTGTTGCAAGCGGACTGGCTTTTGCACTATTATTTGTTATCATTTTATTTTTAAATGGAGCTTGGGATGCTTTCTACAATCAAATTTTCAGCTTTACTCCTACCTCTAGTTTTATTGAAACAGCCATAAAAGTGTATTATTTAGCACTTAAGTTTAATTACTTATTAATAATAGGATTGCTGTTGGTTTTTTTCTTGGCTAAAAAATATCTTTCTAAGCATATTACGTTCCTATATTCCTTTGGCAGTATTGCGGCCATATTTTTATATCTGTATCTTCACGAGGATAGTTTTCATACGGTGAAAAAGGCACTGATGCAAGCGCTACTGGTTATCTCAATTATTTATGCCTTATACTATTCAAGAAACGATAAAAGGTATTGGTTTTTACTTCTTCTTTTAAGCCTCAGTTGGTGTGCTGCTATTAGTAATGGCTTTAATACGCCAATTCATTTTTCAGGTCCAATTGCATTTACTATTTTTATTATGAGTTATGATTTGAAAACCTTCAAGTTTTCAAAAGTAGTTGGAGCAATAAGTATTCTATTTTTTGTAGTTGTTTTTTATGTGGGATACCAAAACGTTTATATGGATTCCAACCGAAAGGAGCTCACCTATAATATGGGCGCCATTTACCCACAGCTTTCTTGTGTTAAAAGCGACAAAAGTACTTTTGAAAAATATTCAGAGCTAAAGAACTTATCACAGTATTATACTAATTATACTATATTACCTTCTGTTACGCTTGGTCACTATTTAACCAAAACAAAAAACCCAATTGGCGTTGATTGGGTTTTTAATCATCACTTAGCGAATCAAATCCAAGTTTATGTAGATAAGCTAGAAGATAAAAATGTAACCGTTTTTCTTGAAAATTTTGAAAACCACGTCCATAATTACGAAGAATCTTCTTTACTTACGGTTTATGTAAAAGACAATTGGAAATTAATTGAAAAAAGAAACTATTTTAGGGTGTATAGAAAACCTTAATAATAGAAATTGATAATAATAACTAGTCTATAATACCTTTTGCTTATGACTCCTTCTTCCTCCTTTTTATCAATCATTATACCTGTCTATAATGAAGATGAAAATGTACATCCATTAACCCAACAAATTGAGGAGGCACTTTCTAATTATAGTTTTGAAATTATATATATAGACGACTTCAGTACGGATAACACTGTTAAAAATATTAAGTCCATACAAAGCCCAAACGTTCATCTAATCGAACTGAAAAAAAATTATGGGCAAAGTTTAGCCTTAGCAGCAGGGATTGACTACGCCTCTGGCGATTTTATTATTACCCTTGATGGAGATATGCAAAATGATCCTAAAGACATTCCTAGCATGCTTACGTTGCTTATTGAAGAAGATGTTGATATAATAACCGGGATTAGAGCCAAAAGAAAGGATTCTTTCTTTAAAACAATACCTTCAAAAATTGCAAATTTTATTATTCGGAAAACAACCAAACTAAATATTCAAGATCAAGGTTGTGCGTTAAAGGTTTTTAGAAAAGAAACAGCAAAAGAATTAAACCTCTACGGCGAAATGCACCGTTTTATTGCTCTTTTAGCTTTTTTAAATGGTGCCCGAATTAAAGAAGTTCCGGTTAATCACCATCCCAGAAAATTCGGAAAATCTAAGTATGGATTAGGAAGAACATTTAAAGTTATAAACGACCTTTTATTAATACTTTTCCAACGTAATTACCTTCAAAAACCATTGTACTTATTTGGAAATATTGGTCTATTCTTTTTTTCTATAGGAGTCCTTATAAATATATATCTGCTAATTGAAAAAATACTTGGCCTCGATATTTGGGGCAGACCTATTTTAATTGTGGGCGTATTATTTGTGCTATTGGGAATCCAGCTTTTCACCATCGGGATTGTTATCGACTTGCAAATGCGAACGTATTATGAATCGCAACATCAACGTCCTTATAAAATTAGAAAAATAACATCCGTTGGAAAAGAGATAAAACGATGATTTCCATTCTCATTCCAACATATAATTATACTGTTACCAAGCTTGTAAAAACACTTTATAATCAAGTGATAAAGCAAAAGATTCCTTTTGAAATTTTAGTGCTAGATGACGGTTCTTCTAATAAAAATATTCAAGCTGAAAACAAGGAAGTCAATAAGTTAGAACAATGCCATTATTTTGAAAGTGCCGAAAACAAGGGACGGTCTATCGCCAGAGGTTATTTAGCTGAAAAAGCCTCGTATGACTGGCTATTATTTTTAGATGCTGATGTCATGCCTAAAGATGAACGGTTTATTGAAAACTACATTCAGCACATACAAACAAGTACGTCAGGAATTGTTTCAGGAGGTATTGTATATGATAAAAGCAAACCTTCAAAAGAAAAAATGCTTCGGTGGAAATATGGTAGAAAACGGGAAGAAAAAAGCGCAATATTACGAAGAAGAACTCCGCATTTCATTGTCACAGGCAATTTGTTGATTAAAAAGAGACTATTTCAAAAAATAAATACGGTAACCGATAATTTGTATGGAGAAGACCTCGTGCTTTCACAGCACA
>Ga0209309_10002746_pt1 | contig 15716 bp, 11 predicted proteins | sample COGITO_mtgs_1204_2_FD_184807 | JGI IMG/M metagenome (GOLD analysis project Ga0209309, IMG submission 184807) | Pelagic marine microbial communities from North Sea - COGITO_mtgs_120412 (SPAdes) (version 2) | ecosystem: Environmental > Aquatic > Marine > Epipelagic ... | reverse complement strand
GGTATCGAGTACGCCGCGGATAATGTGATAACGAACACCGGGCAAATCCTTTACCCGGCCACCGCGGATCATCACCACGGAATGTTCCTGAAGATTGTGACCCTCACCCGGGATGTAGCTCGTCACCTCAAAGCCATTGGTCAGGCGCACACGTGCAACCTTTCGCAGGGCCGAGTTCGGCTTTTTCGGGGTGGTCGTGTAGACGCGGGTACACACACCGCGTTTTTGCGGACATGCTTCGAGCGCCGGAACCTTATTACGCTTGATCGGGGCCTTCCGGGGCTTACGGATCAGCTGATTAATCGTGGGCATATTGCTTCCTTGATACGTCCCGTTATTCACGTTCGAACCAACTACACAAAGCAATAACGAGGCAGACAACAGTCCTGCCCTGCGAGCTTTTTCGCTAACTCGTTGCGTGTGCGCATTTAATTCGTGATGCCTTAGGCTGTGTTTAGACTGCGCGCGTCTACTACCAACCTAGTTAAGGCGCGCGGATACTACTCACGGCCCCTATAGGCGTCAACAGCCAAATCCGATAAATCATGCTGCGACGCAAAACAGTTTAAGAATTCTTAATTTTCCATTTGTTTCAAAAGCTTACCGGGTCAACAAATGGATATTCAGGTACATTTTTTACCCAAAAATGAAATACGCCGTCCCAGCTTTCACCAGGACGGCGTATCCATCATGAGATATCTCCGAAAAGACTATTCGGCAGCGCCGGCCTCTTCAACCTCAACGCCTGCAGCCGCCTCTTCTTCGGCCAACTGCTTGGCAAGCTCGTCAGCCAGCACGGTATCGCGCTCAGCAGCGATCGTACGAACCGCGTTCATCACCGCACCGGTACCTGCGGGGATCAGACGACCGACGATCACGTTCTCCTTGAGACCGTAGAGACCATCGACCTTGCCGTTGACCGCAGCTTCGGTCAGCACGCGGGTCGTTTCCTGGAACGAAGCCGCCGAGATGAAGGAGCTGGTCTGCAGGCTCGCCTTTGTGATGCCCTGTAGGACCGGAGCTGCTTTCGCGAGCTTCAGACCTTCGGCTTCAGACTTGGCATTCACCTGATCGAACTCGATCTTGTCGACGGTTTCCCCAACCAGGAAGGTCGTCTCACCCGGGTCGGTGATCTCCACCTTTTGCAGCATCTGCCGAACAATCACCTCGATGTGCTTGTCGTTGATGCCCACACCCTGGAGGCGATAGACGTCCTGGATTTCCTTGACGAGGTAACGCGCGAGCTCCTCAACACCGAGAACACGCAGGATATCGTGGGGAACGGGATTGCCATCGAGCAGCAAGTCGCCCTGCATGACCTGATCGCCTTCCTGAACCGAAATATGCTTGCCCTTGGGGATCAGGTACTCAACCGGCTCCATACCGTTCGCCTCATCCTCTTCGCTCGGAACAACCACAATCCGACGCTTCATCTTGTAGTCGCGTCCGAATTCCACACGACCGTCGATATCCGCGATAACAGCATGATCCTTCGGGCGACGCGCCTCGAACAACTCAGCCACCCGCGGCAAACCACCGGTGATGTCACGAGTCTTGGAACTTTCACGCGGAATACGAGCAAGAATGTCACCAGCCTGCACATGCTGTCCCTGATCAACGTTCAGGATGGCATCCATGGACATGAAGTAACGGGCATCCAGACCATTGGCGAGCTTGACGACTTCACCAGCTTTGGAGGTCTTCTTCGGCCGCAATGAAATTCGCGGACGAAGATCGGCGCCCTTGGGCTGCTGTTTCCAGTCGACAACCACCTTGTAGACGATACCTGTCGCCTCATCCGTGGCTTCCCGCATGGACGTGCCCTCAACCAGGTCAACGTAATCGGCGTAGCCCTCTTTCTCCGTGATGATCGGGATCGTATAGGGATCCCACTGTGCAAGGGGCTGGCCCTTTTCAACAGAATCACCATCGTCAGCCAGCAAACGCGCACCATAAGGAACACTGTGATGCGCGCGGGCTCGGCCTGCGTCATCAATCAACACCACTTCGGTGTTGCGGTTCATCACGATCGGAACCCCTTCGGAGTTCACAACAACGTTGCGGTTTTCGATTTTCACCGTTGCGTTAAAGGCCGCTTCGACGCTCGACTGCTCCGATGCACCCTGAGCCGCGCCACCAATGTGGAAGGTCCGCATTGTCAGCTGTGTACCCGGCTCACCGATTGACTGAGCAGCGATAACGCCCACCGCTTCCCCGATATTGACCGGCGTTCCGCGGGCGAGGTCACGACCGTAGCAAGCGCCACAGACACCGCCATCGCTCTTACATGTCAGAACCGAGCGAATCTTGATCGTCTCGGTTCCAGCCGTATCGATCTTGTCAACGATCGGCTCGGTCATCAATGTGCCCTTGGCCACGAGGACGTCACCACTAAGCGGATCAATAACATCCTCAGCTGCGGTACGACCAAGCACTCGCTCGGACAGCCGAACCACAACATCGCCACCTTCGATCACGGCTGACATGGTCAACCCATCGTCGGTACCGCAATCATTCTCGATAATCACACAATCCTGCGCGACATCGACCAGACGACGGGTCAGGTAACCGGAGTTAGCCGTCTTCAGGGCGGTGTCGGCCAGACCCTTACGGGCGCCATGCGTCGAGTTGAAGTACTCGAGCACCGACAGACCTTCCTTGAAGTTTGCGATAATCGGCGTTTCGATGATCTCGCCGGATGGCTTGGCCATCAGACCGCGCATACCTGCCAGCTGACGAATCTGCGCCGCCGAACCACGCGCGCCGGAATGGGCCATCATATAGACCGAGTTGATTTTGCCGGTCTCATCACGCGACTGCATTTCATCCATCATCGCGTCAGCAACATCATCAGTACAGCGTGTCCAGGCATCAACGACCTTGTTGTACTTCTCACCCTTGGTGATCAGTCCGTCCTGATACTGCTGTTCAAATTCCTTGACGCGATCGGTTGTATCGCCAACGAGCCGTCCCTTCAGATCCGGAATAATCAGATCATCCTTGCCGAAGGAAATACCCGCCTTACACGCATGGGAGAAACCGAGCCCCATCATGCGATCGGCGAAGATAACTGTCTCCTTCTGACCGCAATGGCGATAAACCATATCAATGATGTCGCTGACTTCACGCTTCGTGAGAAGTCGATTTACAAGCTCAAACGGGACATTGGGATGCTTGGGCAAAATACGCCCAAGCAGAAGACGCCCCGGTGTGGTCAGCACTCGCTTGGTAACCGAATTGCCCTCTTCGTCCACAGTCTCAAGGCGTGCCTTGATCCGCGTGTGAAGCGTAACAGCCTTGGCATGCAATGCCTGCTCAACCTCGTCGATCGAACTGAAAGCGGGAATGCGGTGAGCAACAACCTCACCATCATTTATGGCTTTCAGCGTGAGTGAGCCCAAATCGACGGGCGTCGATGCGTCCTTCGAATTGATAAAGACGACATCACCGGATTCCAAAGCTGCGTCGAGGGACTTTTTGCTGTCAAAGCTGACAACTTCGCCCTCATCTTCGGTGACTTCATAACTGAGATAATAGAGACCCAGCACAATATCCTGCGAAGGCACAATGATCGGCTTGCCGTTCGCTGGGCTGAGAATGTTGTTGGTCGACATCATCAGCACGCGTGCTTCCAGCTGGGCTTCCAGCGAAAGCGGCACATGCACGGCCATTTGGTCACCATCAAAGTCTGCGTTGAATGCAGCACAGACCAACGGATGCAGCTGAATTGCCTTGCCTTCAATCAGCACCGGCTCAAAAGCCTGAATGCCCAAACGATGGAGCGTGGGTGCGCGGTTCAAGAGGACCGGATGTTCGCGAATAACCTCTTCAAGGATATCCCAGACTTCGGGACGTTCCTTCTCGACCATACGTTTGGCCGCCTTGATCGTGGTTGCGTAACCGTACAGTTCGAGCTTGTGATAGATGAAGGGCTTGAACAGTTCGAGCGCCATCTTCTTCGGCAAGCCGCACTGATGGAGAAACAACTCCGGCCCCACAACAATCACCGAACGACCCGAATAGTCGACACGCTTGCCGAGCAGGTTCTGACGGAACCGGCCCTGTTTGCCCTTGAGCATATCCGAGAGGGATTTCAGCGGACGCTTATTGGCACCGGTAATCACCCGGCCCCGACGTCCGTTGTCGAACAACGCATCCACAGATTCCTGAAGCATACGCTTTTCATTGCGAACGATAATGTCGGGCGCGCGCAGCTCAATCAGACGCTTGAGACGGTTGTTCCGGTTGATCACGCGGCGATACAGATCGTTCAGATCCGATGTCGCGAAGCGGCCACCATCAAGCGGCACCAGCGGGCGCAGCTCGGGCGGAATAACCGGAATTACATCCAGAATCATCCATTCCGGCAGCGCGCCGGACTCAATGAACGCTTCAACGATCTTGAGACGCTTGACGTATTTTTTACGCTTGGCCTCTGAGCCTGTCTCACGAAGATCAACGCGCAACTGCGCCCGGACTTCTTCGAGGTCCAGCGCCATCAGCATATCTTTGAGAGCCTCGGCACCGATTTTTGCGGTGAAGGCCTCATCGCCGAACTCTTCCTGCTTCTCGAGATAATCTTCCTCGCTGAGAAGCTGGTGCAGTTCCAAATCCGTCAGACCGGGTTCGGTGACAATGTAGTTCTCGAAATAGAGCACCCGCTCCAGATCACGCAGCGTGGCATCAAGCAACATTGCAATGCGGCTGGGAAGTGACTTCAGGAACCAGATATGCGCAACCGGTGACGCCAGCTCGATATGGCCCATCCGCTCACGGCGCACACTCTGAAGCGTAACTTCGACACCGCATTTCTCGCAGACGATGCCGCGATACTTCATCCGCTTATATTTGCCGCACAGGCATTCGTAATCCTTGATCGGACCGAAAATACGCGCACAAAACAGACCATCGCGTTCAGGTTTGAACGTCCGATAGTTGATCGTTTCAGGTTTCCGGATCTCCCCGTAGGACCAGGAGCGAATGCGCTCCGGACTGGCGATCGAGATGCGAATTTCATCGAAGCTCTGCGGGCCGTGGGGTTGGCCAAACACATTGACGAGTTCGTTCATGTACCTGCTCCCGGTAGGGGGTTGTTCGAGTTCAAGATCAATTCGATGCAGCGCGTCATCTAGCGCCCCGTCTGATTGAGCTGAACATCAAGACCGAGCGAGCGGAGTTCCTTCACGAGGACGTTGAAGGATTCCGGAATACCCGCCTCAAAGTTGTCGTCACCGCGCACGATGGATTCGTAAACCTTCGTACGACCGGCCTTGTCATCAGACTTGACCGTCAGCATTTCCTGCAAGGTGTAGGCGGCGCCATAAGCTTCGAGTGCCCAGACCTCCATCTCACCAAAGCGCTGACCACCAAACTGCGCCTTGCCACCCAGCGGCTGCTGGGTCACGAGGCTGTATGGCCCGATGGAACGCGCATGGATCTTGTCATCCACCAGATGATGCAGCTTGAGCATGTAGATGTAGCCAACCGTCACGAGACGCTCGAATTCTTCACCCGTTCGCCCATCAACCAGCTGGACCTGCCCCGAATTGTCGAGACCGGCCATATCGAGATGCTCGTTGATTTCTTTCTCGGTCGCACCATCGAAGACCGGCGTTGCAATCGGAACACCGCTGCGAAGGTTGCCGGCGAGCTCGAGCACACCATCGTCTGAAAGTCCCGCGATGTCTTCACGGTACTCGTCTTTCTCATAGACATCAGACAGCTTCGAACGAAGCGCATCCATGCCGCCAGAATTTTCCAGATTTCCGAGAATGTCGCCGATCTGCCGACCAATACCGCGCGTCGCCCAACCCAGATGGGTTTCGAGAATCTGCCCCACATTCATGCGCGATGGCACACCCAGCGGGTTCAGCACGATATCAACGGGCGTTCCGTCATCAAGATAGGGCATGTCTTCCATCGGCACGATGCGTGAAATCACACCCTTGTTGCCATGGCGACCTGCCATCTTGTCGCCGGGCTGCAGCTTGCGCTTCACAGCCACGAAGACCTTGACTAGCTTCATAACGCCTGGCGGCAGTTCATCGCCACGCTGCAGCTTGTCGACCTTGTTCTCAAACCGAGCCTCAAGCGCGGCGACGGCCCCGTCGAAGTTGTTCTGCAACTGCTCGATTTCGGCCATGCGGGCGTCGTTTTTCACGACGACCTGACGCCACTGACCCGGCGTGAAATCACCCAGCACACGCTCGGTGATCTTGACCTCGTCATCCAGGCCCTTCGGGCCCTTTACGGCTGTCTGGTTGACCAGAAGCTCCTTCAAGCGATTGTAGAAGCTACGCTCGAGAATGGCCTTCTCGTCGTCACGGTCTTTTGCGAGACGTTCGATTTCAGCACGTTCGATCGAAAGGGCGCGTTCGTCCTTGTCAACGCCACGACGCGAGAACACGCGGACCTCAACAACCGTACCCGTGCCCCCCGGCGGCACCTTCATCGAGGTGTCACGCACATCGGCAGCTTTCTCACCAAAGATCGCACGGAGAAGTTTCTCTTCCGGCGTCATCGGTGATTCACCCTTCGGCGTCACCTTGCCAACCAGGATGTCACCGGCGTTCACTTCCGCACCGATATAGACGATACCCGCCTCATCCAGGTTCTTGAGGGCTTCTTCGCCAACATTGGGAATATCGCGTGTGATTTCTTCCTGACCCAGCTTCGTATCACGGGCCATGATCTCGAATTCCTCGATATGGATCGAGGTAAAGACGTCATCACGAACAATGCGCTCGGAGATCAGGATCGAATCTTCAAAGTTGTAGCCATTCCACGGCATGAACGCGACGAGCACATTCTTGCCGAGCGCCAACTCACCCAAATCGGTCGAAGGACCATCGGCAACGATATCGCCCTTCACCACAACATCACCGACCTTGACCAGCGGGCGCTGGTTGATCGCAGTGTTCTGATTGGAGCGCTGGAACTTCAGAAGGTTGTAAATATCGACGCCGGTATCGTTCTCGCCAATTTCACCCGTCGACCGGATCACAACACGTGTCGCATCAACCTGATCAACGACACCGTCGCGTTTGGCAACGATCGTGACTCCGGAGTCACGTGCAACTGTGCCCTCCATGCCCGTGCCGACCAGAGGGGCATCCGACTGCAGCAACGGCACAGCCTGACGCATCATGTTCGAGCCCATCAACGCGCGGTTCGCGTCATCGTTCTCGAGGAACGGGATAAGTGCCGAGGCAACAGACACCAGCTGCTTGGGTGAGACATCCATGAAGTCGACCACATCCGGCAGGGCCATGAGGTAGTCATTGCCCTGACGGCAGCTTATCAGTTCATCAGCGAACCGGCTATCGTCGGTCAATTCGGTATTGGCCTGCGCAATCGTGTAGCGCCCTTCCTCCATGGCGGAGAGATAGACCACTTCCTCAGTAACAACGCCGTCCTTGACCGGACGATAAGGCGTTTCGATAAAGCCGTACTTGTTCACACGCGCGAATGTCGCGAGCGAGTTGATCAGACCGATATTCGGGCCTTCAGGTGTTTCAATCGGGCAGATACGTCCGTAATGGGTCGGATGCACATCGCGCACCTCGAAGCCAGCACGTTCACGCGTCAGGCCACCCGGCCCAAGCGCTGAAAGACGACGCTTATGCGTGATCTCGGAAAGCGGGTTCGTCTGATCCATAAACTGGCTGAGCTGCGAAGAGCCAAAGAACTCACGCACGGCAGCAGCGGCCGGTTTGGCGTTGATCAGATCGTGCGGCATGACACTGTCGATTTCGACCGTCGACATGCGTTCACGAATTGCACGCTCCATCCGGAGCAGGCCAACGCGATACTGATTTTCCATCAGCTCACCGACCGAACGTACACGGCGGTTGCCGAGGTGATCGATATCGTCGATATCGCCCTGGCCATCCTTCATGTCGACCATCAACTTGACGATGCGCAGGATGTCTTCCTTGCGCAGTGTCCGCTGGGTGTCAGGAGCCTCAAGCTCCAGACGAGCGTTCATCTTCACACGCCCCACAGCCGAAAGGTCATAACGCTCGTTGTCGAAGAACAGGCTCTCGAAAAGATTTTCCGCCGTCTCATAGGTCGGCGGTTCGCCCGGACGCATGACGCGATAGATATCGATCAGCGCATCTTCACGCGAACGGTTTTTGTCGCCGGCAAGCGTGTTGCGGATATACGGTCCAACATTGATATGATCGATCGCCAGGGTCGTGAAAGCCTTGATCTTAGATTCCCCGAAGGCTTCGAACATTTCCTCGGTAATTTCATCGCCGGCTTCGAACAGAATTTCGCCCGTTGTCTCATTGATGAGATCTTCGCCCAGATACTGTCCAAGCAATTCTTCATTGCTCACCAGGATATCCTTGACGCCGGCTTCTTCCACCTGCCGCGCGACACGCGGCGTAAACTTGGCTTCGGCTTCCGCCACAACATCGCCGCTCTTGGCATCAACAAGATCGTGGGTCAGCTTCTGGCCGCGCAGCCGCTCAGCATCCAGCGCTGTCTGCCAGGCACCCTTGGCCGCCTTGTAGGAAATCTTGTCGTAGAAGACGTCGAGGATTTCCTCATTGGACATGCCGACAGCTTCAAAGGGCTGCAGTTCCTTGCCTTCTTCCAATCTCTGGGCACGCAGTTCAGCCGTCCGTGCACCATCGAGTGCCATCAGGAAGGTCGTAACCGGCAGTTTGCGACGACGGTCAATACGAACATGCACGATGTCCTTGGCGTCGAATTCGAAATCGAGCCAGGAACCGCGATACGGAATGACGCGTGCTGCGAACAGGTACTTGCCCGAAGAATGGGTTTTGCCGCGATCATGGTCAAAGAAAACGCCCGGCGAGCGGTGCATCTGCGAGACAATCACACGCTCGGTACCGTTGATGACAAATGTGCCCTTCTCGGTCATGAGCGGCATATCGCCCATGTAGACATCCTGCTCTTTGATGTCGCGGATCGAACGAGAACCGGTGTCCTCATCGACGTCCCAAACGACCAGACGCAGGGTCACCTTGAGCGGTGCTGCGTAAGTCATGCCACGCTGCTGGCATTCCTCGACATCGTATTTGGGTTCTTCGAGTTCATATTCCACGAACTCAAGCTGGGCTTTCTCTGCAAAATCGCGAATCGGGAAGACCGACTTGAAGACTTCCGTGATCCCCACATCAGCCGGTTCGCCCTCAAGCGTCGTGCTGTTGAGAAATTGATCGTAAGAACTCATCTGAACCTCAATGAGGTTCGGCATTTGGGCCACTTCGTGGATACGCCCAAAACTCTTACGGATACGTTTGCGACCGGTGAACGACTGCGCCATAAATTGCCTCTCTTTTTCGTCGTGGGTCCAGGCCCACAACAAAACGGGTCACTTCAAATCGAACATCCGGATCGGGCGAGCCCCATTCCGGCATCGTCGTATCGTCGCTAGCTGCCCATCATACGGACAGTATCGGCGATCCGAGGATGCCGGCGGAGGTGGATTTCGATGAACCACCTCCGCCGAATCTCGTAACTGGAGAGCTACTTGAGCTCGACGGTCGCGCCCGCTTCTTCCAGCTTTGCCTTCAACTCATCAGCTTCGGCCTTGTCGACACCTTCCTTCACAGGTTTCGGTGCACCTTCGACCAGGTCCTTGGCTTCCTTGAGGCCCAAACCAGTGATGGTCCGGACTTCCTTGATGACGTTGATTTTCTTCTCACCAGCGGCTGCAAGGATGACATCAAACTCTGTCTGTTCCTCGGCAGCAGCACCGGCATCACCACCTGCCGCTGCCGCAACTGCGACAGGAGCTGCGGCGCTGACGCCCCACTTCTCTTCAAGCATTTTCGAAAGCTCGGCTGCTTCGAGAACACTCAGTGCGCTGAGATCTTCAGCAATTTTTTCCAGATCTGCCATTTTGTCTAACTCCTGAGACTTCTAGAGACTTAATATTGGATGTCCGAATATCGGACCGGCCTACGCAGCCTCGCCTTGATTGGCATATGCGCCAAGAACGCGTGCGAGCTGACCTGCAGGTGCCTGAAGAACACCAGCGACTCTCGTCGCGGGTGTGTTCAGCATACCCACCAGCTTGCCGCGCAGCTCGTCGAGTGAAGGAAGTGACGCGAGCGCCTTAACAGCATTCTCGTCGAGCAGGGTGTCGCCCATGGCGCCCCCAATCACGACAAGCTTGTCGTTTTCCTTCGAATAATTGACAGCTACACGAGCCGCCGCCACTGGGTCGGCGGAATACGCGATCGCAGTTGGACCGTTGAACAGATCGCTGATCTGTTCATAGGTCGTTCCCGCTAGGGCGAGTTTCGCGAGCCTGTTTTTGGTCACTCTGTAGCCAGCACCGGCCTCACGCATGCGGGCGCGGAGATCTGTACTCTCCGCAACCGTCATACCAGACTGCTGGGTCACAACGACAAGCGCTGCATCCCCAAAAGACTGACTGAGTTCGGTTACCAGCTCTTCTTTTCTAGCTCGGTCCACTTACCGTCTCCGCAAACTTGGTGTGCGCCGAATAGATCGACAATTCACACCGTTGCAATTTAGCCCCGGGTCAGTATTGACCCAGAACCGCTCCTTCCTGTCCCAGGAGCGTCACGAAAATCCCAGAGGGTTTTCCGCGTCTTCTCCCGTCTATGCAGGTCTGCCCTATCTGGCACTTAAGCCCGCCGGATCAAACTCCGTTGGGCGCCTGCAGTCTCGGACAGGTACTTTCGCAGCGGCACAACACCGCATACGAAAATCCCGTTCAGCTACCTATTCGGCAGCTTCCTGTGTCGACCCCGTAAGGTCGTTCATATCAAAACGAACGCCCGGCCCCATGGTCGAGGTCAGCGCGAGTTTTTGAACATATGTTCCTTTGACACCACTCGGCTTGGCCTTGAGGACCGCACCCAGGAAAGCATCAAGATTCTCGCGAATCTGTCCTTCGCTGAAGCTGGCCTTGCCAATACCTGCATGGATAATTCCAAGCTTTTCAACGCGATACTGCACTTCACCCGACTTGGCGGCCTCGACAGCAGCACGCACATCGTTGGTGACCGAACCCAATTTCGGGTTTGGCATCAGACCACGCGGGCCAAGCACCTTACCAAGCCGCCCGACGACGGGCATCATGTCTGGCGTTGCGATCACCCGATCAAAGTTGATTTCACCACCCTCGATGGCCGCGGCAAGATCATCAGACCCGACGACATCAGCGCCGGCCTCACGGGCTTCGTCAGCCTTTTCATCTTTCGCAAACACTGCGATCCGAACATCCTTGCCAGTGCCGTTCGGCAGCGCAACAACGCCGCGGACGTTCTGGTCAGCATGACGAGGATCGACATTCAGGTTGATCGAGATCTCAATGGTCTCATCAAACTTCGCCGTGGCATTTTCCTTAACCACACGAACGGCCTCAGCAATCGAGACATGCGTGTTCGGGTCCACCTTCTCGCGCGCCGCGCGCATACGTTTTCCGTTCTTCGCCATAGCTACCCCACCACCTCAAGGCCCATCGAACGGGCCGTGCCGGCGATCATCTGCGCACCGGCATCCAGATCGTTGGCGTTCAAATCCACCATTTTCGCTTCTGCGATCTCGCGGCACTGCGCCAAAGTCACGCGACCAACCAGTTCTGAACCGGTCTTGCCACTGCCCTTTTTGAGCTTGGCGGCTTTCTTCAGGAAGAAGCTCGCCGGCGGCGTCTTCGTGACGAACGTAAATGACTTGTCCTGAAACACAGTGATCACGACCGGAGTCGGTGCACCCTGCTCCATATTCTGCGTGGTGGCATTAAATGCCTTGCAGAATTCCATGATGTTCAGACCTGCCTGACCGAGTGCCGGGCCCACGGGGGGCGACGGGTTGGCCTGACCAGCCGGAATCTCCAGCTTCACATAACCTTCAATCTTCTTTGCCATGTCCTAGACCTCATTCCTTTCCGAGGTTTCGCGGTACGGCGCCTCATGGGCTTTCCGAGGCCAACCTCCCGCGCACCGCCAAAAAAAGCGGCAAATAAAACGACCCGACCTAGACTTTCTCGACCTGACCGTACTCAAGCTCAACCGGTGTAGACCGACCGAAAATAGATACAGATACCTTCACACGTGCACGCTCTTCATCCACGTCCTCAACAACGCCGTTGAACGACTGGAACGGCCCATCATTGACACGTACCTCTTCACCAACATCGAAAGTGACAGACGGTTTCGGCCGCTCGACACCTTCCTGAACCTGATGAATGATCCGGTCCGCTTCGGCCTGGCTAATCGGAGCCGGCTTGTTGCCTGCCCCCAAAAATCCAGTGACCTTCGGCGTGTTCTTCACAAGGTGATAAGAATCCTCGTTCAGATCCATGCGCACAAGCACGTAACCCGGGAAGAACTTACGTTCCGAGTTAACTTTCGCACCACGACGCATCTCGACCACCTCTTCGGTGGGAACGAGAACGTCTTCAAACATTTCTTCCATGCCCTTGGTCACAGCCTGTTCCTTGATGGACTGTGCGACCTTTCCCTCGAAACCCGAGTAGGCGTGGATAACGTACCAATGCATCGCCATCAGACGATCAACCTCCTACGGAAAGTGCTTGTTGCACCAAAGCTGCCAACCCAAGGTCGACGAGGAAAAAAAACAAAGCTGCGAACGCAACCATGATAACCACCATCAGGGTCGACTGAATTGTCTCGGTGCGTGTCGGCCATGTGACCTTGTTCACCTCCTGACGTACTTGGCGCACAAACTCGCCAATTGATGGTCTTGCCATACGTTCTGCTTTCATTGGCTCAGAACTTTCGAGCGCGTACCGGCAATGGCCGGGCTAATTCGGTTGGCAGGAGCGGAGGGACTCGAACCCACAGCCCCCGGTTTTGGAGACCGGTGCTCTACCAATTGAGCTACACTCCTATTCACCGAATATATCGCCGTTATCCTGATCCTGTTCGGGCCTGTCCTATTCGATGATTGAAGTTACGACGCCGGCGCCGACAGTGCGGCCACCTTCACGGATGGCAAAGCGCAAGCCTTCATCCATCGCAATCGGCGCAATCAGATTTACAACCATCGTAATGTTGTCGCCCGGCATCACCATCTCGGTGCCCTCAGGCAGGTCAACCGTCCCCGTCACATCCGTCGTGCGGAAGTAAAACTGCGGACGATAATTCGTGAAGAACGGGGTGTGACGACCACCCTCTTCCTTCGTCAGAATATACGCTTCACAGTTGAAACGCGTATGCGGCGTGATCGAACCCGGCGCCGCCAGAACCTGGCCGCGCTCAACTTCCTCACGCTTCGTGCCACGAAGCAGCACACCAACATTGTCGCCCGCTTCGCCCTGATCGAGCAACTTGCGGAACATCTCAACGCCTGTGCAGGTCGTCTTCAGCGTGTCCTTGATGCCAACGATCTCAATCTCGTCGCCAACATTCACAATCCCACGCTCAATACGACCCGTTACAACCGTGCCACGACCCGAAATCGAGAACACATCCTCAATCGGCATCAGGAACGACTGATCACGCGGACGATCAGGCTGCGGAATGTAATCATCCACCGCCTTCATCAGTTCCATGATCGAGTTCGCGCCAATCTCTTCGTCACGGCCTTCAAGCGCTGCAAGCGCCGAGCCCTTCACGATCGGAATATCGTCGCCCGGGAAGTCATAAGACGAAAGAAGCTCGCGCACTTCCATCTCGACCAACTCCAAAAGCTCCTCGTCATCAACCTGGTCAACCTTGTTCAGGTAAACCACCAACGCGGGAACACCAACCTGGCGGGCCAGAAGAATATGCTCGCGCGTCTGCGGCATCGGGCCGTCAGCCGCATTCACAACCAAAATCGCGCCGTCCATCTGCGCCGCGCCCGTGATCATGTTCTTCACGTAGTCAGCATGGCCCGGGCAATCAACATGCGCGTAGTGACGCGCATCCGTCTCATACTCAACATGCGCCGTCGAAATCGTAATGCCGCGCTCGCGCTCCTCGGGAGCCTTGTCAATCTGGTCAAACGCAACCGCGTCGCCACCTGAAGCCTCAGACATCACCTTCGTGATCGCCGCCGTCAACGTCGTCTTGCCATGATCAACGTGACCAATCGTGCCTACGTTGCAATGCGGCTTATTACGTTCAAACTTCTCTTTCGACATGGTTCTGTCCTGCGTCCTATCGATCGTTGCACCGGTCAATCCCGGTCTTCTAATGGGGCCTCAGCCAGCGCCCGTTTCATTCTTAGCGCTCTTCGGCCGAAACCTTGGAGCGGGTGAGGGGAATCGAACCCCCGTCGTAAGCTTGGAAGGCTTCTGCTCTACCATTGAGCTACACCCGCCGAATTCCTTGTTTTCTTCCTGCTGTTTAGCGTGCAGCTCCGCAATTCATCCGGTCTATCCTTCACGGCTGGTGGAGGGGGTTGGATTTGAACCAACGTAGGCATAGCCAGCGGATTTACAGTCCGCCCCTTTTAACCGCTCAGGCACCCCTCCTCGCCGCGTAGCTGCAGACATCCGCCATGCAGCCAACAGCAAACGCGCCGAACGCCAATAAGCGCCGGCCCGTGCAGCGCAATATGTAGATTTCGCCCGTCGTGTCAACCGCGTTTCAGGCGAAAATGCCAAAAACAACAGCCATCTGACTGCATCTTGCCGGGTTGGAACATTGCAGGCAGCAAAAGAATGCCCTATGAGCCGAGGTTATGGCAAGAAAACAGAAATACGGAACCCGTCGCCGCGCCCGTGGCGATGCGCGCAACCAGAACTCCGGCGCAGCCGCCTCCCCTTGGCTTTACGGGACGCACAGCGTCCTGGCAGCATTGGCAAACCCCGCCCGAACATGCGAACGACTTTTGATCGCCGATGACGATCTCGCAGAACTCGCCCATGCAACAGCAGAACCGCTGGGACGGAACGCGCTGATTGAACGCACCGGACATGATGACATTTCAGAAATTCTGCCCCTCGGCGCTGTCCATCAGAATATCGCCATGCTGGCAGCACAGCTCGAAGACCCGGGCATTCAGGATGTCATTGATCGCGCCGGCCCCAACGGACGTCTGGTCATTCTTGATCAGGTGACAGACCCCCACAATGTGGGCGCCATCCTTCGCTCTGCCGCAGCATTCGGCGTAACGGCGCTGATCATGCAAGATCGCCACGCTCCGCCCGTGACAGGCGTGCTGGCAAAGGCAGCGTCCGGCGCCCTCGAAACCGTCGACCTGGTCCGAGAGACCAATCTTTCGCGTACACTCGACACCCTCAAACGCAACGATTTCTGGTGCATCGGACTGGATGGCGCAAGCGACCAGACCATCGCGACCGCCGTGGTGGGCGGCCCCATGGCCCTTGTTCTGGGCGCTGAGGGCAGCGGCTTACGCCGACTTGTTCGGGAATCCTGTGACACGATCGCCTCTATCCCGCAGACGCGTGCTGTCGAAAGCCTGAATGTTTCCAACGCCGCAGCCGTTGCGCTTTACGAGATCAGTCGGGAGAGCGCGCCTCGGTAGCAAGGCGACGGTGAAAATTGATCGCATAGGCGATCAGAAATACCCCCACGACCTCTTCGAACAACTCATCATAGGTATGTGCGTAGATCAGGAACGGCACAAAATAGATTGCTGATGCTGACGGCATCAACTCGCCAAGCCCGATCCTGTTCAATCCACGTATCCAGGCTCGACGGTAGATCAGCGATGTCGAGATCAGCAGCGCGACCACCAGACGTATCAACTGATTGTACCCAACAAACATGTTGTGAAGATTGGTTTCCTATTGT
>Ga0209309_10002743_pt1 | contig 15722 bp, 15 predicted proteins | sample COGITO_mtgs_1204_2_FD_184807 | JGI IMG/M metagenome (GOLD analysis project Ga0209309, IMG submission 184807) | Pelagic marine microbial communities from North Sea - COGITO_mtgs_120412 (SPAdes) (version 2) | ecosystem: Environmental > Aquatic > Marine > Epipelagic ... | reverse complement strand
GATAGGGAAGGCCTTTCGAAACGAAATCGCACCACGAGAATTTCTCTTTCGAGTGCGGGAGTTTGAGCAAATGGAGATTGAATACTTTGTCACAGAAGAGCAGTGGGAGAGTGAGTTTGAAAAACTTCGCCTCGATATCCAAAAATGGCACGAACACATCGGCTTGTCAGCTGATAATATCCGCGAGTACGAAGTGCCAGACAATGACTTAGCTCATTATTCTAAACGAACGATTGATTTTGAATACAATTATCCCGGAAAAGGCTTTGATGAACTAGCTGGATTTGCCTACCGTACTGACCATGACCTAAAGAACCACGAAGCAGCCAGTGGAGTAAAAATGCGCTACACACCAGTTGAAGGAGCGCCGTTTATTCCACATGTATTAGAGCCTTCGTTTGGAGTCGGTCGGGCTCTGACTGCCGTATTATGCGAAGCATATACCGAGGACCAGATGAACGATGACGTTCGTACATACCTCAAATTATCTAAACATCTGGCTCCATTCAGAGTAGCTGTCTCGCCACTACTAAAGAACAAGCCTGAGCTGGTAGAGAAAGCCCGGTCAGTATTCTTAGCGCTCAAAGCTGAGTTTGGGAATGTCGCTTGGGATGATAACGGGAATGTCGGCAAGCGTTATCGCCGTCAAGACGAAATCGGAACCCCGGCGTGCGTGGTAATTGATTTTGAAACGCTTGGACAAGAAGCACCTGAATTAATTGATACAGTAACCGTTCGTAATCGAGACACCGCAGAGCAGGAGAGAGTGGCAATTGCAGAATTGGCTAACTACCTAAAATAAAAAAGGCCGCACAGTATTGTGCGGCCTTTGGCTTAGTCATTCGTTGTGTTCACGCGGGGGACGACCAATGACACTTTGTAGGTCTTTTAACTCTATAAAGTTGTCAGCCAGTCTGCGTAACTCGTCGGCTATCATTGGTGAATCAGACTGTATGGTCGATACCACCGACACTCGAACTCCTTGCCGTTTTAGGCTCTTCACCAAAGGACAGTATGCGCTGTCTCCTGAGAAAAGCACGACATGCGCAACAGTAGGAGCAATCTCCATGGCATCTACGGCCAAATCAACGCTCATGTTGCCTTTGGGTTTGGTCCGACCATCTTGATCAGAGTATCTCCTCACTTCCTTGGTTACTACCTCAAAACCATTGTATCCAAGCCAGTCCACCAACGGTCGGACTGGAGAATATTCACTCTCCTCATCAATGAGTGGTGTGTAGTAATAAGCACGAAGCAACTTGCCTCGTTGCGTGAATTCTTTTTTCAACAACTTGTAGTCAATATCAAACCCAAGTGCCTTGGCAGCCGAGTGGGTATTTGGCCCGTCGATAAAGAGGGCGAGTCGTTCGTCTTTGTAAAACACTAGGTGTTCCTTTCAATGTGCGTTCACTATTCCTCCTGTTTTCAGGTGAGTGAAATCTAACAGCCTAAGCTGTGTACTCGGCACTATGCCATGTATGACTGCATAGTACTATGCGTTTGCTCTTTGTAAAGACTCTGTGATAGGCTTTAAGAACAAACTCAATTAAACTAATCCATGCCAACACCAAAATACATCACCACCACCTTGCCGTACGTAAACGCGTCCCCACACATTGGGTTTGGTTTGGAATTAGTGCAAGCAGATACTCTCGCTCGGTATTGGAGATTAATGGGAGAAGAGGTATTTTTTAGTACTGGTACTGACGAACATGGTCAAAAAATTGCCCAAAAAGCTGATGAAGCGGGCGAAGGTAGACAAGAATACGTAGACAGATACGCCCAAGAGTTCAATCGACTCAAGGAATCATTGCATCTGTCGTATGACAACTTCATCCGCACTACAGACGCAGGACACAAAGAAGCGGCTCAAGAAATATGGAAGCGCTGTGTTGAGGCTGGTGATATATACAAAAAATCTTACACTGGATTGTATTGTGTTGGTGACGAGATGTTTATGAAGGAGTCAGAGCTGGTTGATGGTAAGTGTCCTAATCACCCTAGTATGGAGTTGCAAGAAATTGCCGAAGAAAACTACTTTTTCAAACTGTCTAACTACCAGAAATTCCTAGAGGAATATCTCTCACAGCCAGGAGTAATTGAGCCAGAATGGCGACGAAAAGAAGCGCTCAATTTTGTTAAAGACGGCCTGGAAGATTTTTCGATTTCTCGACAAATAGAACGAATGGACTGGGGAATTCCAGTCCCTGGAGATGACGCACAAGTAATGTACGTCTGGTTTGATGCGCTAACTAACTACATTTCAACGTTGGGGTGGCCAGAAGACACTACAGGTACCTTTGATAAATTTTGGAACCAAGGACAGACCTTAATCATGGCTGGGAAAGACCAGGTGCGTTTCCAGTCGATTATGTGGCCAGCCATGCTCAAAAGTGCAGGAATAAAAACCACTGACAAAGTGTTTTACCACGGTTTTATCACTAGTGCAGGACACAAAATGAGCAAAAGTGTCGGCAATGTTATCTCACCATACGAGTTAGTTGAACGTTACGGTACTGATGCTACACGCTATATCATGCTTCGCCACGTTCATCCGGTAGACGACTCAGATCTCACTTGGGAGAAAATGGATGAATGGTACACTGCCAACCTCGTCAATGGACTCGGTAACCTCACTGCCCGGATTATGAAAATGTGTGAGACTCACCTAGAGCCAGCGGTATTTGAACCACTTGACCCAACCGAACTCGATGCGCCGTATCTGCTTGATTTTCAAAAGGCTCTCGATCATATCTGGACTAAGATTCAGGAGCTCGATGAAATTATCGCTGAAACTGAACCGTTTAAGCTGATAAAAACCGACAAAGTGTTAGCCGAAAATATCTTAACGAATTTGCGTGAACGACTGTTACATATTGGACGGTTACTTGCTCCGTGTATGCCAGAAACCAGCGTAATCATCCGCGAAGCTGTCAAAGCCAACCAGAAGCCCGATAATCTATTTGGGAGACTAGAATCATAAAGAAAAGCGCACCTTTGTCGATGCGCTTCTTTATTTACTTTCCACACGTGAGTATGGAGTGTCTCCACCAATAGACGAGCAGGTCTATCACTGGTCCGTATGACTTGGTTTGCTGGGGAGACGTTGGGTGTTCAAAGGACATATTCTCGCACTTTCGTTGAGTATTTCTGGCGGTATTGTGGTCGAATCAAACAATGATGTCAAATAACAGACGTGGTATACTCGCTGACAATGAAATACATCGATACTCATGCCCATCTCAACCTGGCTCAATTCACTGACGACCACCAGGCTGTGTTTGATATCTGCGCTGAACAGGAAGTTGGAGTAATAAACGTTGGGACAAGAAAAGACACCTCAACCAGCGCCGTTGAAATGGCGAATGCCCAACAGAACACCTGGGCAATCATCGGTGTACATCCACTCAATGTCGTTGAAGCTGATCCTGACGATTACGGTGCAACTGATCCAGAACCAGTATTTGATACTGATTTTTATCGAACTTTGGCTTTAGATAAAAAAACTGTCGGAATTGGAGAGTGTGGTTTTGACTATTTTCATAATTCGGAAGATACTTACGAGCAACAAAAAGAAGTATTCCTTGCTCAAATTGCGCTTGCCAACGAAGTCGGCAAACCTTTAATGTTACACCTGCGTAATGCCGCGAAGCCAGGGGGAAGAGACGCCTACAATGACGCCTTAGATATCCTCAAAAGTGAAGCGAAAGTGTCTGGCAACGCTCACTTCTATGCTGGTACTACCGAACAAGCCAAAGCATTCTTTGATATTGGCTACACTATTTCATTCACTGGAGTAATCACCTTTGCCAAGCCGTATAGAGAATTGGTGGAGTACGCACCGCTTGATTTGATGCACGGAGAAACTGACTGTCCGTATGTGACACCAGTACCGTACCGCGGTCAGCGTTGTGAGCCTTGGATGGTCCAAGAAGTATACAAAAAAATCGCCGAATATAAGCAAGTAGACGAAGAGGTGGTCAGAGAGCAGTTACTCAAGAACGCCCAGCGACTCTATGTCTTATAAAGAAAAGATGCGAGTCTAATTAGACTCGCATCTTGTTTCTTAAGAAAGGCAGGGGAACGTACGTGTGGAGGGCCGCAGCGGCGTCGCACTTTCTCAGGCGTCGCTGCCACTGCAGGCGATGAATGCGAGAACATTCGTTTTTTAAACGAACGAACTGCGTTCGAGAAATCAAATGCCACCTTTTGCGGAGCGTGCTGTCTCGCTCGAACCAGTAACAAATAAGGTCGTAGAACACCTCTGCATCCATTGCGCCACGAATGTGGTTGCACTGAGCACAGGCCATCACGAGGTTGTCTGCCTCAGTGCGACCACCGTGACATCGAGGCTCCACGTGATCTTTGGTGGGCTGGTTACGAATTGTTTGCAATTTTTTATTGGTTGGCATTACATGATGACAGTAGCAACAGCAGTAATTTTGCGCTTCTAGGAGCGCCGTAACATAAGTCAGTGCCATGGTGAACTCCAATACGTGTGTGAAGAGCAGGTTTTACTTATTATAGTCTAGTTTAGCAAAGCTGTGAAAGTATGTGGGGATTGAGTAGTTAAACCACACAGTTATCCTCCCCACAGCAGGGCGTTTGTAGTCCAGTTATATATCTTATTAGACTAGAACTTAATCAAACATCTTCAAGCGATACTCGTCGATTTTTCTTTGGTCTATTGAGTAGAAGGTGTCATCACTGCGTTGCAAGTCTCGAGACAACTCTTCGCCGACAAATCGCCAGTGCCATGGTTCGTACTGGTAGAAATCATTTCCTTCTGGGTAGGAGAGTATAAATCCGTGTTTATAGGCATTATCAAGAAGCCATTCATAAGCCTCGGTTTTGGCAAAACTAACAAAAGTACCTCCAATTGAGTCGACGGTGAGATCCACCGTTGTACCAAGTTGATGCTCAGAATACCCTTGGTCAGCAGAGAAAGCATTCGCTCCTGAGCCGAATTGTTGAGTAAATTGTCCTTTGAGAGTTGATTGTTCGTCAAACGAACGGTACGCAGAAATAACTTTCAGGTCAACTCCATCACGTTTAGCGTCACGCAACATGTCTTCCAAGAAATCGACCGCTCTAGAGTCAAAGTATTGGTCGTCTTTTCCATCGAGGATATATCGACTGTTTATTTCATCGACTTTTGGAGGAAGATAGTTCTCATTAAGGAAATATACCTTGGAATACTTCTGTAATAATTCCTTGTCAATTTGAGCGAGCTTATCCAAATCACCAAGTGTTCCAGACAGATCACGGATTTGGTCCTCAAATTCTTCGTTGCGGTTGCGCTCATCAGCGTAATCATCAGCCAGGTCCTCCAAATCATTTCTAATGTCTTCAATAGTTGAGCTGGCGCTGGCAAGTGACACCTTCAACTCATTGGCTTGGTTTTGGATAAAATTTCTATCTTGTAGGAGCATTTCTATCTGGTCAGCTTGGTTCTGAGACAATAGGGCAAAGTAGCCCGATGCGCCCATTCCGGCCAGGGCTACGAGGCCGACCACCCAAATAAGCATTTTTCCTTCAGAATTCATGTGACTATTCTAGCACGCACTCAGGCCTTGAAGGGAGGGTTCGGGTGTGGTATTGTGCGCGGGTTATTCATTAGCGGAATTTGGTGGAGCTATTGAGTTCTTCGTCCAGGAATCTGCCTTAAGAAAGCGCAGATTCGGACATAAATTCAATATAGTCACTACGTTCCTTATTTCATTTAATGTCAGATAAAAATATGCCAGCAGCCGAAGCGACAGATGTATCATCATACGAACTCGCTTTCCACGTACTTCCAACGGTTGCTGAAGGGGAAGTGTCTACAGTGTTTCAAACACTCAAAGACATCATTACTACACACGGTGGAGAGCTTACTGTTGAAGAAGCTCCTGCTCGATTCGATCTCGCGTACGAAATTGTTCGATACCTTGAAGGACGAAACCGAAAATTCAGCAGTGCTTACTTCGGTTGGGTGCGATTTACTATCGCTCCAAGCGAAATTGATGCGATTTCACAAGAAGTTGAAGGGGTAAAAGAACTCCTACGACACATTCTCATCAAACTCACTAAGAACGAAGAAGCTCATCCATTTTACTTCCACGAAGCGCTCGAAGAGACACAAAGTGAAACAATCGAAGTAAATGAAGAGACTGCCGTTGCTGAGCCAGCTCAAGAAACTGAAGCTGATGCTGACGACGCCAAGACTGAAAAAGATGGAGAAGAAACTGCAGAAAAGGTATAATAGGCGAATATTCACCTAATTCTACCGAAATCAAATTATGTATCTCAATAAGGCAATGATTTACGGCAATCTCACTCGAGATCCGGAACTAAAGGCTCTTCCAAGCGGAATGAATATCTGTTCGTTCTCACTCGCGACCAATCGCGTCTACAATGACCGTGACGGCAATCGTCAAGAATCTGTCGATTACCACAACGTAGTGGTGTTTGGAAACCAAGCAGACAACTGCGCCAAGTATCTAACCAAAGGGAGTGGAACATACGTAGAAGGACGAATGCAGACGCGAAGCTGGGAAAAAGACGGACAGAAGCAGTATCGTACCGAAGTAGTGGCCGACCGAGTACAGTTTGGTCCAAAGAATGCCGGAGCCGGTGCTCCATCATCAGGGAGTCAAAGTTCTGGCTCAGCAGCCGACACAACACCAGCCAAAGACAGCAAGCCACCAGCGACTCCAGATTACCCAGAAGAGGAAATCAACCCCGAAGACATCCCGTTCTGACCTAAAATAATGAGCGTAGCGATTATATTTTAAGTCGATCCGTTAGTCATTTTCCTAACCTAGAAAATGATGAGGATCACCGAGATAAAGTGCTTACAGATATCAATCTTACTCGCCATTTTTCAAGCCAAGAACTGAGAGGCACAATTTACTAACTAACTCACATTTATGGAAACTGAAAAAACTATCAACGCTCCTGAGTACCACGTTGACTACAAAGACATCACTCGACTCAAGGGAAGTGTGAACCCACACGCCCGAATGCTCAACCGACGACGAACAGGCATGACTGCCAAAGGACAGCGAAACTTCGCTCGAGCCGTCAAACGAGCCCGATTCATGGCTATCATGCCGTACATCAAGCACTAGAAACAACGTTTTCTAACAAAAAAGCAACCAAAATGGTTGCTTTTTTGTGTATTTATGCTATAGTTTTATACAGAAAAACTGTATAAAGGAAAAAAGAATGGCACATGCTACTCTTGGTGTTCTCGCAGCAATCTTGGTGGTCACAGCCCTCATCTTCATGGCGGGCATCACCTCAATCGGTTGGCTGTTGCTGGCTTATGTGGTTACTGGAACGACAATCACCGTGGTCTCGGCGACATTCACTGTCTTGCTTCCGCAAGAGCAAGAAGCGTCCAAGTCGGAGTGAAATATCTCCAATCAATACAATACCCGCTCGTATGTCAATACGAACGGGTATTTCTTATGCCTTTTCGACTCGTTCTGAGTAACTGCCACTCTCAGTGTTTATAGAAACAATATCTCCAGTATTGATAAACATCGGCACGTGTACTGACCAGCCAGTTTCGAGCATTACTTCTTTGGTAGCGCCACTGGAAGTATTTCCTTTGACCGCTTCGGGTGCTTCTTTTACTTTGAGAGTGACCTTGATAGGGATGTTGATACTCATGATGGCGTCATCGTATTCAATGGCTTCAACGAGAGTATTTTCTTTCACATACTTATTCAAATCTCCAACCACGTCAGTCGGGAGGTTGTAGCGTTCTTTGGGATTGTTTGGTTCGCAAAACCAGAACTCACCGCGGTTGGCATAGAGATACTTTACTTCTCGCTTGGTAATAAACGCTTCTTGGAGCACATCAGACTGATGGAGGGTTTTTTCTATCATCTGCCCAGTGCGTAAGTTCTTCATGCGCACGGTGTTACTGGCTTTTTGACGATCTTTTTTAGAGAATTCTGAAGAAATGACCAAGAAAGGGTCACCGTTCATTTCAACAGTTTTTTTAGATACGACCTGACTGTATTCAACTTTTGCCACTGTGTGTTTGGTTATTTTATAAAGCGTGTATTATAGCGTGCCTATAATACAGACAGTCTTTTGTTTGCGCAACTACCAAGGCAGGGAATTAGTGCTAGTATAAAAACATGTTGGGACTCACCTCAAGCGACGACGCCAAGGATTGGGAAGATGAGCAGATTCTCCTCGCGTCGCAATCAAAACCATGGCTCTACGCCATCTTGGTCGATCGCTACCAAGCGGCTTTTCTGCGCAAAGTACGCGCTATCATCCATAATCCGCTTGATGCAGAAGAAGTGGTCCAAGACGCCTTTACCAAGATATACATCAATGCAGATAAGTACGAGCCCCAGTCTGGAGCCAAATTTTCTTCTTGGGCCTACCGTATCCTCCTAAATACCGCCTTTACTCGCTACCAAAAGGTCGTCAAAGACGGTCAGCGCTACGTAGCGATGGACCCAGAATACGAGCATATGTATGGTGAGATGAAAGAGCACCACGGGTTTGAGGAGAAGCGTGACGGTATTGAGCGAATTCTTGAGCGTTTACCTGGACATTTTACCCTTGTATTGCGTCTCCACTATCTAGAGCGCTGGTCGCACCAAGATATCGCTGAGCAAACCGGAGAGAATGTCGGCACCATCAAAGCCCGCATCCACCGCGCCAAAGCCGCCTTCAAGAAAGAAGGAAGAACCGGAGAAGCTGAGTCACTATTTTAGCTGTGTGTAACTAATACTGGACTAATGTGGTATTAGAGGGTATGAACGCCAAACAAATGAACACTCAAATCATGCGTCGAGTGTACTACTCGTACATCATCAGTATCGCCGTGCACCCTTTATTGTGGCGGGGGATGTTTCTGGGTGCAGCAGCTGTTCTGCTGGCTCGTTGGCTACACGTCGCGAGCATCATTGATAATTTTTTGGCGATTCCAGTAGGGAATATTCCTCAATATGTCACCAATGCTGTTCTCAACGCTGCTACTCACGGTGAGATAATCATGCTCCTCACCCTAGTCGCGGCCGGTATTATCGCTCTTTCCTCACTGGGACACCTTCTCAAAAGTCTCCATGCTGAACGGCTATTTATACACACTGCGTAGAGACTGACTACATAAAACCCCAGACTGAGTCTGGGGTTTTATTTTTAGTACCTTAGTCTTTATCTGCCGCTTCGGCTTTCATTGACTTGCGAATATTTTTCAATAATTCTGTGGTTAGTTTCTTGTCTGCTTTGAGGGTCTTGCGGGCCGCATCGTATCCACGACCGAGCTTCACAATAGTAGACTCGTCACCACCAGGGGGAGTGTATGAGTAAGAAGCGCCGGCTTTGGCGACCATTTTGAATTTCTCACCTAGGGCGAGAAGTTCACCTTCACGACTAATTCCTTCACCGTAGATAAGGTCAAATTCCGTCGTCCGGAAGGGAGCGGCGACCTTGTTTTTCACCACCTTCACGCGGTGTCGGCCACCAACCACTTCGTCGCCCTTTTTGATTTGAGCGATACGTCGGATATCCAGACGAACAGAAGTGTAGAATTTGAGAGCTTTTCCTCCGGGAGTAGTTTCTGGGTTACCAAACATCACTCCAACTTGCATACGGATTTGGTTGATGAAAATAACGACTGTCTTGCTTCGCGCCACCACACCAGTGAGCTTTCGTAGTGCCTGACTCATGAGTCGAGCTTGTTTCCCGACGTGGTGAGCTCCCATTTCTCCTTCGATTTCGTCTCGTGGAGTCAAGGCTGCGACCGAGTCGATTACAATCACATCAAGCTTCCCAGAGCGTACCAGTGACTCAACAATTTCCAGTGCCTGCTCACCGTTGTCAGGTTGCGAGATCAAGAGCTCGTCGAGTTTTACTCCTAGCTTACCGGCATAGTCTGGATCCATGGCGTGCTCAGCATCGATGAACGCGCAGATTCCACCCAACTTCTGGGCTTCTGCTACTGCGTGTAGTGCCAGAGTAGTCTTACCAGAAGATTCTGGTCCGTAGATTTCAATCACTCGGCCACGCGGGAAGCCACCGATACCTAGAGCATCGTCTAGACCGATAGAACCAGTCGGAACAGCTTCGATATCCACTTTTTTGGTTCCGTCGAGCGTCATGATCGAATCTTCGCCGAATTTAGTCTTGATACTGCGCAGTGTTTCTAGTACCTGCGCGTTACCTTTCTCAGCTGGTGCTTCTGCGGCTTTTTCAACTTCTTTGTTGGTGGCTTTTTGGGCGGTCTTTTTTGGTTTTGCTGCCATAGTATAGATGGTTAGTTGATAGTAGTAATCTGCTGATAATCCATGTGTTCAATTGTCCTGATTGCGCGGTAAGCTACCTTGGTACGTAGCTGGCGGGAAGATAGACAAAAGATCGTTCGATAGTGGTCTCTCTGCCGTATCTATCTTCTGCCCGCACTGTAGTTACAGTATAGCCGTTTTCGAGTACTAATGCCTCCTTGAAATTTCCCCGAGCATCAGTATAAATTGGTCGATCGTTCAGCCAGAGACGAGAAATATTGAAGGCAGAACCAGCGAGAGTAATTTGTCGTTCGCTTACGACAGTTGTTGCTTCTTCTGTCAGTACTAACTGAGGACCAATAATCAAGAATCTGGCCTGGAAGAGTACGTACGCAGATACAGAGAGTAGACCTACCAGCAAAACACTTGATTTTACTACTGTGCGAAATGAGGCGCCTTGAGAAGGAAACATATCTGTAGTATACGCCTCTGGGTATTATTTCTCCATTTCTTCTTCATCTTCGTCTTCACCAGCTCCCTCGTCACCGTGACTGAGGATTTCTCGCGGTTTAGAGCCATCAGCTGGGCCTATTACTCCGCGTTCTTCAAGAATATCCATCAGACGAGCGGCTCGTGAGTAGCCGACTCGTAGCTTGCGCTGGATGTACGAGGTAGACGCTTTGCCGGCTTCGATGACAGCGATACGCGCATCGTCGTACAAATCATCATCGTCACTGCTTCCGCCGTTTGTCATGGCGCTGAAGATAGAGTCGTTGCTATTGTCAGATGTTTCGTCGAAGTCCAGTTGGTCAGGGAGCTCAGCGTCTTGATTACGCAAGTACTCAACCACTTTTTTGATTTCCTCTTCAGAGACAAAGGCTGATTGTAGTCGGATTGGCTTGGGACTATCAGAAGAGAGGTAAAGCATGTCTCCAGCTCCCAAGAGCTTCTCAGCTCCGACTGTGTCGATAATGGTTCGCGAGTCGATTTGTGACGCGACGGCCATGGCTATTCGAGTCGGAACGTTGGCCTTGATGGTACCAGTAATAACGTTGACCGACGGACGCTGGGTCGCCAAGATGAGGTGAATACCGACCGCACGACTCATTTGAGCGAGTCGGACGATACATCCTTCGAGTTCTCGTGGGTAGGCTTGCATCAGGTCGTTGAGCTCGTCGAGGATAATCACGATGTAGGGCATCGCTTCAGGGAGGTCACCTTGTGTTTCTGGGTCTGAGCCAGCGTTAATCCAATCTTTCTTGGCTGACTGGTAGACGTTCTTGTGGTACGAAGAGATATTTTGGACCGCTTCAGCTTCGAGGATATCGTACCGGCGTTCCATTTCTTTGACTGCCCATGAGAGTGCGCGGATGGCTTTTTTGGCTTGGGTGATAACCGGCGTCAAGAGGTGAGGGATTTTGTTGTATAGCGTGAGCTCAACTCGTTTCGGGTCGACCAAGATAAAGCGCAATTGGTCCGGAGAGTTGCGGTAGAGGAGTGAGATGATGACGTTCTGAATGGCAACTGACTTACCAGACCCGGTAGTACCAGCAATGAGTCCGTGGGGCATGCGAGCGATGTTGGAGAAATGTACGTTTCCAGTCACATCCTTTCCAAGCGCTACGATAAGTGGGTGTGGGGAGTCGGTGTATTCCGGAGTAGCCAACATAGATGCCAGACCGACTGTTGCCCGTTGTTGGTTTGGTACCTCGATACCAACCAGAGACTTACCAGGAATCGGTGCCTCGATACGAATTGAGCTGGCCTTTAGAGCGAGCTGGAGCTCTTGCTGGAGTCCGGCAATTTTGGCGATACGTACTCCTTGGGCGGGCTTCAGAGCGTAGCGGGTGATAGTCGGCCCACTCTCCACTGCGTCCATCTCGACACTAATACCAAACTCCTTAAGTGTTCGTTTGATGGTGTTGGCGTTAGCTTTCACGTCACCAATCTGGGCTTTGCCTTTCTCTTTGTTGAGCAGAGAGAGTGAGGGGGCAATATAGGTACCGCTGAAGTTCTTGACCACGATTTCTCCAGCCGCTGCCTTGGTGAGACTAGAGACTTTCTTCTTCATGGCAGCGATACCACTCGGTGCTTTTTCTTCATCGTCTTCATCCTCCTCTTCGCTCTCGACAATCTCTTCCTCAGGCAGACCTAGAGCATCGATGTCGCTGGTGTCGTCCTCGTCTTTGGCTTCTTTTGGTTTTCGACTAAAGAGCTTGAGATCGGTGTTGAACAAAAGAAACGTCGAAATGAGCACCAACCCAAAAATCAAAATACCCGACAGGGTAGAGTCCAGCAGATACACCAGTGGTGCCTCCAAGAGCCAGCCCACCCAACCACCGAGGTTTTCAGCATAGAGCTCGAGTGCCGCCAAGAGAGAAACGAACAAGAGAATGGTTCCCGCTTTTTTGGAGGTGCTGACTTTGTTGGTTTCCTCTGAAGCATTGAGCAATACATATATGAATGCCAAACACACCAAGGGAGAGAGCCAGGCTCCAGCCCCAAAGAGCGTCCGCAGTCCAGTGGCGGTGTACTCTCCGACTGGTCCCGCAAAATCAAGTAATGAGAACAAGAAGAAGGTGGCAAAGATACCAAATACTACTGCCCAGATGGCTTGCTTGGCGTGTGGTGACAAGTCGTCAAACCAGGGAGTTCGCTCCACTGATTCTTTTTTTCCTCGACTTTTCTTTTTATTCTTTCTGGCCATACGGGTAGCAGTTACGGTATCAATAAGTAAATAATTCTGCAGTTATGCAATGACCCAATACTATCATGTCTGTTTAAAAGACGTATAAAATACAACCTATTTTAGCTATGAGACACTTGCAATTTGTCCAAATGTCTTTATAGTGGATATAAGACCAAAGTGACCGAGTGTCTCTAAAGGACAACTAAAGAACAATCATCATGGACAACTTAAAAGACATAGCGCTAGATATAAAAAGACTGTCCAACGACAGCAACTATTATAATAATGTTTTTAAAAAGACAGAAAAGATTCTGTCCGTTACTTTGTATATTCTGTCCGAAACAGACGAAAACAAAAAGACAACTCTACACATCGAGTCTATCAAGGCCAAGTCTCTAAGAGCTCACGAAGTGTCGCTCAAGACTCTGTCCTTACAGCCTCACGAACAAACTAGTGGACTGGTCGCATTTCAATACGAGTTGGTGTCACTTGAGAGTGCGCTCACCATGGCACTGATGTCAGGAGTGATCGCTCAAGACATCTTCAATCTCCTACACGACCAGCTAGATGGCGTGCATCGCTACATCAATAATCACTATATTAAACAGTCTCCAGTCACCGTTGCTGACCTGACCGAGACTATTGTCGAGAAGTCAGCTCCCCAACAAGGGACCAATACCAAGAAAAAACCAGCTCCCCAGAAACGTGCTCAGCGAGTACAAATCCCGGCCGGAGACATCAGTACCGATGCCTACTTGGTCTATAGTCAGCTATCAGACAGAGGGGAACGGATAAAGACAGTCCTTGAAGCCAAGCCCCAAGCAACAATCAAAGACATTGCCGAAGTAATCACAGACGTGAGTGAAAAGACAATTCAACGAGAACTCAATAGTCTCATAGAAAAAGGACAAGTAATACGTGAAGGAGAAAGACGTTGGTCTAAATACTCGGTTAAGAAGTAACTGTCTCTAAAGTTGTCTTATTAAAGACTTTTGATACCACGTCCCAAAGCATCTTCAAAGACAACTAGAAGTCATAGCCCTTGCAATCTGTCTTTAAGTTTCTTATAGTCATATATAGAGTATCTGGAGATATGTTGCATTATATATTTTCTATTACATAATTTTTACCCCAGTAAGAAGAGGCATACCCCATCGTCTTCAATGGCAGACAGATAGAGGCAGTGCTTTAGAGTGGTTCACCCTTTCATACATTCCTACCAGTACGGTAAGACCATGTATCCACAGACCGTGAGCTCCACTTCTAAGCAAACAATGCTATTATCTGGTATGCGCTTGAGCGCTTTTTTTCTAAGCAGGTTTCGCTTGATGTAGACCATCAACCACACAGCCTAAACTGGAAAGAAAGCGCCCAGGAGGTAATTGTTCTTTGACAGACTAGCGAACGTTAAGAGTCGCTTACATACTTAACCCAAACCCCTACCGCTCGCCTCATCCCGCCAAGACCGACCGCGCGACAGACACACAGCTAGGAATCACAGCTAAGCTACATACTTACGAGTGTGTAGTTTGGTGATATTAGGTAAGCAGGAGTGATATCCCGTTTGCCAATATGAATTAATTCATATTATTAGATATATCAAGTAACGCCTGTAAAAAGGCACTCGTACACTAACCGTACGTAATTACAAACAACAAACACTTATGACTAAAATCGCAACCGATTTTGCTTCAAAGCTCGCAGTAGCTTTTGTAGCAGTTGCTATGGTTGTCGCAGCATTTGCACCTGCAGCGCAGGCGCAATCAAGCGAAGACCTACAACAAATGATCAATGACCTACTTGCACAAGTAGCTCAACTACAAGGAACAACAACAGGAGGAGGATCAATGACTTGTTCTTCATTCCTAATGGACCTTGGACAAGGTACTAAAGGAGCAGACGTAATGCGTCTACAGGAGTTCCTAAACATGGACCCTGACACTCGAGTAGCTGCAGCTGGACAAGCTGGAAGCGCTGGAATGGAAACTTCATTTTACGGACCAGCTACAGCAGCCGCTGTATCTAAGTTCCAAGTAAAGTACCGAGCTGAAATTCTTTCACCACTTGGTCTAGTTAACCCAACCGGATACTTCGGAGCAGGTTCACGAACTAAGGCGAACGCACTATGTACAGCGAACGTAGGTTCAGGAGACATGGACGAAGATGAAGACATGGACGAAGAAGACGAAGACATGGACGAAGAAGATGACTTCGAACTCGGAGGAGAAGCTTCACTCGACACTTTCGAACTAGATGACGGAGAGTCAACTATCGAAGAAGGTGACGAAGACATCTCTATCGGTGAAATCACAGTTGAATTCACAAACGGAGACGCTGAAATCTCACGATTGGACATCACTCTAGAAGGTCTTACATCTGACGAGCCATGGGACGCATTTGACACTATCTCTCTATGGGTAGATGGTGACAAGATCGCTGAAGTGGACGCTTCTGATGAAGACGACTACCTCGACGAAGATGCTGGTGAACTACGGTTCTCAAATCTTAATCTTGTAGGAATGGAAGACGAAGAACTAGAAATCATCGTTGCAGCGACAGTACAAAACAATCTCGACGATGACGAATTGACTGACTGGGACCTACAGGTCACATCAATGCGATTCTTCGACGCTGACGGAGTTGCTACAACTGACGTTGATACAGATGGTATCGATTCAGATGTTGCTGAATTCGATATCGAAGAAGCTGGAGAAAATGAAGAATTGAACATTTCACTTGCTTCATCAAACCCAGATTCAACTGATATCGTAGTTGACACAGACTCAGATACAAAT
>Ga0209309_10002742_pt1 | contig 15725 bp, 19 predicted proteins | sample COGITO_mtgs_1204_2_FD_184807 | JGI IMG/M metagenome (GOLD analysis project Ga0209309, IMG submission 184807) | Pelagic marine microbial communities from North Sea - COGITO_mtgs_120412 (SPAdes) (version 2) | ecosystem: Environmental > Aquatic > Marine > Epipelagic ... | reverse complement strand
TGTCTGAGTGTATCACAAATCCTCTGCCTATAACAGATCTGTCACCTAGTAGGTCCACTCTCTTTGCCTCGATTGTGAACTTGGCAGTGCCTGATTCGTCTGCTGTAATATTACCAAGATCTCCAATGTGGCCTTCGTTGATGTCACCGTGATCAACTCCGTCTGGGTTGTAGTGTCCACCCATTGATTTACAACCATCACTCATGTCACCAAATTCGTGTATGTGGAATCCGTGTTCTCCAGGAGTCAGTCCTGTTATGGTACCTTTGACTAGTGTTGCCGTTCCTGGTGCTTGTATAAGCAGGATAGACCCCTTAACAGCGTCAGAATGCTCCAATATGCACTGTGCCACTGTTGTTTCCTGTGCTTCGGTGATACTTTCAACCTTGCTACAACTACACTCCGTTGCACGTGTTCTGGGACAATTTGCTTCTATAAATTCTGTGGCTCGCATAGTGATATTTATCTGTAAATCCAACCATAAAGGAATGTGTCAACATCCTGCAATTGGAGAGATCTATGACTGTCCTGTTCGCTAATTTCTCGTTGTAATGTTTTATGCAATGATTCATCATACACTGCATCATGGTATTTCGTTAAAAGGTATTGTATTTTACTCCTGAAGTTTGTAGCATAATATACAGATACTGGAAATTTTTCTAGTTTTGCAATACTATCAATATATACACCTCTGTCGGCGTGTGGCACAGCAAGTTCTGACATTGACTCTGGCTCGTCTAGTATTATTATGTTAATGTTGTTTGAATATTGTTTCATCCAAGCACACGTCTCATACAGTTTATGTGTGGTCAGGTTACTAGCCACAAGATTAAACTGCAGGAAGTTGGCGTGCTCACTTACAAACCTAACATTATCCTCGAACTCATTCCACCCCAAAGGGTATCTTACATATGTACCTAAGGTGCCTATAGAATCACAAGAACACACAATAGTTAGATTTTTAATTTTTTTTATAATTTCTCTCCATTGCAATGGTAATTTTTTCAAGTTTGTGTTGATTATTACTTCACACTCTTGATTTACAAGGATCAACTCTTCGAGGAACTCTAGGTATCCTTTAATGTAAGTAGGTTCACCCCCAGCAAGGTAAACTTTCTTGAGCTGTCTCTTATCTATACCGTTTAGATATTCTTTGTTAGCACTGTTGATAGGCAAAGAAACTTTTTTTTCCTTTTGCCAAAGGGTGCTGAGTGCAGGACCACAAATTTTACACTTCAAATTACATGTAGGATCGTATCTGATATCGACAAATTGTAAAACAGGATTATTGATGTCAGGCTCACCAAACTTTTTAATCCAGTTAATGGTTTCTTCTATCCTGGGACTAAAATTATTTTCTGCTTCTTTTTTGTAACAAGTATCACATGCTCTTGGCTTTATACCGTCTAACATTTGTTTCCTTATCTTAGACAAGGATTCGTCTACACGAAGTGCATTGCCATGACAACAAGGTGCTGTCTTTCCGTTCAAGTTTCTGTATTCGTGTACCCACGGAAACACGCAGATCGCAGGATTAGTTTTTGTGTCGAACACTGACATAGAGGTATTTAAACTTGTAAAATTGTGGCTATTTGTTTTTAGGCATTGGGTTTTCACCAGTGAGTCTAGGTTGTGCGAACCATAGTTTAAACCACTCATCTGTGCCCGGTCGGATGTTGTGTTTCTTCTGATATTGTGATTTCTGTGTGCCAACGTACGATAGGTTCTCGCCCATTGAATCTTCTGTTCGATGAGGATCGTCATACAATCCTGCTAACTTCTTTATCCTCTCCAGTTCGTCCACTAGATGGTCCAATCCTTCTCTTGTTGTTTTGTGGGTTTGTGTGCCTTGACCTTCTCCACCTTGCCACCTTTGGCTAGGAACTTCTTCATCTTCTCATCGAGCTCTCTCTGTAACTCTTGTGGTGTCTTGGGTATGTCGCCTGCGGCGTATGGTCTATTGATCCCGCTGAACTTTGGCATAGTCTTCTAGTCCTTTCTGTACTTTGGTTAATTGATCCCTGTTTGCTTGGTATAGTATTCCGTATCCGCCAGCGGCCTGCCACTTCTGTATGTTGATTGGCCTATCATCAATCAGGATGTTTGGTGTTCCTGTTCCTTTGTTTTTGGCGTAAGTTTCTTTCCTACCTGTGACAACTATCTCGTCTGGCTGTTCTATGTTGTTCTGTATCCATAATTTTTTATACTTTGCTGAATTCTCATGATCACCCCTCAGTGGCGAAGTGTTTATTGAAAAGTTTCCACCTGTGAATTTTTTCACCATGTCTATCAGTGCGTCTGCTGTTGGGAATTTTGGTAGAACTGCGAAAAAGTCTGTACCTGTGATTCTGTCTATGACTTCTTTCTTAAGATCTTTTGTCTTGTCATTGGTCAGTTGTTTCCAGTGTTCGACCCCATAAAGGAATTCAACACCACCAAAGAAGTCTGCTAGTACTCCGTCCATGTCAAGATATACGATTGGCTTTGTGTCTGTCATATCTTCATTATACAACTTTTTGTTGTTTTCGTCAATCTGCTTACCAAGTCTATCTTGCAAGATATCATATAACTTTTTGCCAGTGTTTCCACCCATTATTACTTTGCTGAATTCGTGTTCTTGTCCTTTGTTGGCAAGTTCTCTGGCCTTTGATGCTGAGGCACCGGAGGCACCTTCCTGGTCAGGATCCCTTTCACCAGCACTCACAACATCTATAGAATCAAACTTGTATAAATCATTACCTGCTTTATCTGGCTTTCCGTTGTATTGATTTAATAATTTCTGAAATTCGATGACTCTGTCCGAGCCGGCAATCATCACGATCCTTGTTCTGCCTTCTGCTTGAATTTTTTGTAATGCTTGTATGATCGTCTTGACACCAGCATCTCCAATTGCCAGTTGAGGATAAAACATTTTCATGTAATCCTGCTTTTCTTTGAAGGTCAAAGGATCTGTTTTATTGTTCTGTTTTTGTGAAAGGAACACATAACCTTTCCCGTTGACCTGTTTGGCCATGGAAATGACTTTATCTAATAATTTTTGGTGTCCTATTGTGGGTGGATTAAATCGGCCAAAGGCAAAGACTGCTGTTGAACGATCGTCTTCCCTAAGAAACAGTTCCCTGAGATACATCGTATTCGCCTGCCTTTATGTTTTCTAGTTCACGGTCTGATATGACTCTCGCAACCTGTTCTCTTGTCTCTTTGGGGAACATAGTAGCCACGTCATCCTGTGTAGAGCCAAATTCTTTCACATATTCTTTTGCGGCATCATCCACTAGATACATCCAGAGCTTCTGTGCCTTCTCATGATCATACACGTTCTTCTTAATTTTTTTTTTGATGTTAGATATGATTGGCATGAAACGTCTACGATACAGTTCCTCATTGTTCATGATGTACGTATCCAGCTCGTTTACTGCGTCCGAGTCTATGTTCTCTTTAATGAATTGTGATGCTCTCATACAAGCGTATTTATTAGTAAAGATTCTCTAAAAGCCACATGTAGAAAGGTGATGTGAACTTGAATTTCCATGTGCCGTTATGACCCATAGCAGTGACATTCTTGAATGATTCCTGTAACTCTACGCCTGATTCTCTTTGCTGTGTGGCCCATGGTTCTGGATAGTGTGGTGTGTAAACACCTTCATACACTAGAGCACCTATGTCGATCTCATCTATCTCAATGCCCTTGATGTGTAGCATTTGATCCTTTAGGATGTCGCCCTTATCATTCACAACAGTTTGATTTCTATTTTTGCCCGACCTCTTAATAAGCAGTTCACTTTTCTCACCGTCTGTGAATTCGCATTCGAGCTCTATGACATCGGGCTTGTCTTCCGTGCCCGTGATGTCACCTGTAAAATGACTCTTATCATTGATCAAGATCTCCGCATGCGGTGGTTTGTCCCACATGGTGGCGTACAGTGAAAATTTAATTTTTAGTTTTTCGGTTCCCATTCAAACTCCAATCCGGCTGTCCTGCCAGTGTATGGTATATTTACATCATCCCTGAACAGCTCGATGAATAATTGGGTTCCTGGGACCTGTACCTTCATGTACTTGTCGTTCCGTTCCAAAACCTCTGCTTGTTTAGTCCTGTCGTTGTTTGTGCATGTGATCGTTATTGTTTCCATTTGTACATCCTTTCAAATTTTTCTGTTATCTCAATCCTTCGTCCGCCCTGTGCCTCGAACTCATTTATGAACCTGTCTATCAAATTTGCCGCCAATCTCCTGTACTCTGGCAACACATCTTGTTGCAGTTTCTGTATTGATTGCTGTGGCACCGTTTCTACTATTGTTCCAAGAGTCATCTTGTCAATCCAACTTCCTGCTTTGCACATATCATTCTGTATTTTGTGTAGTTCTGGTGTGGGCATAAACGTTGGCATAATCCTACGAGACTCGTCCATGAGTATGCACATCAATGTGCCAAAGTAATTTTCTTTGTGTATCTCTTTCTGCATTATTTCTTTATTGGTACAAACATGTCTTTTTCTAGATCGTACACCAAGCCATGTTTTGTGGCGTTGTCTGTGTTCTTACCAAACAGGTTTGACTTCATTTTGCCATCCTCGTCAAAACACTTAGGATTCTTCATCCATAAAAACTTGCAACTGCCCCAAAACTTCTTCACGTAATTCATTCCCACCTTAACGCCGTCGTTGTTGGCGACGCCGGACTTGTCCATTCTGTACTCTGCTGTGAAGTTGAAACTGGCGTCCAGTTCCTCCTCGCCTGCCTTGTTGTAGAAGAAACCTATGTTTTTTTCCTTGGTGTCCTGTGTGAGGTTACTGTTTATGTTTGTGTAGTTTATCGTCCCGTCTAGATTGACGCTTTCGGCTACTTCCAAGCCCATCGAACCCGATGTTATGTGACTCGGAAGTGAGAACGACCAACCGAAAGTTGTGTGCGTATCTTTGTGTATTTCATACGCCAACCTGTAAGATTCTGTTTCAATGTCTGAGAATGATTTAATGAGGCTGTTGTCGGTCGTATTCACTTCAGTCTTGCCCTTGCTGTAGTCCAGGCTCAGCACGTTGTTGCCTATCTGGTAGTCTACACCTATGTTGGTCGACAGTGTGTTGTTGTTGTCTCCCACAGCCAACACACCGTTGGACTCATTGCCCAACCATGTTTCCTGTTCACTCATGTGTCCCATGCTTGTCTTTAACTTGAATTTGTTGTTCAAGTAGAAGTCCTTGCCCACGTTGAGCGAGTAGTCGCCGTTACCACCTTCACCTGTGTAGAAACCAAAATTGTAATTCTTATCTAGTTCATATTGTCCGCCCTGTGCAAACGACCCATACATCTGTTGATGTGGTAGGAAAGTGTTCATGTTGTCTACCAACATGTCCACGTCTGAATACTTCCGTTTGTCCTTGACCGTGAAACTAGATCCAAGATTGATGTAGTAGTTCCTGTCGTACTCATCAAGCACCATTATGTTCAAGTTTGATAGGCTAGACGGTAACGCAGTACCTGTTGAATAGTATGTGTTGTTTAGACTCACAGTGGGATGATCAACTCTACCTGATGTTGCTAGACCAACTGCACCTTGTGGTTTTGTTGCCTCGTCGAGGTCCAGAAGCCCTTGTCCGTGTATGTTCACATCGTATCCTGTAAGGTTCTTGTCAGCGGTGTTCATCACCAATTTCACAAGTTTGTCGCCCTGCATGTATGGCCACATCTGATTCAACACACCGAATGCACCTGTCACGTGTGGTGCCGCATAAGACGTACCACTGCCTGATGTATATCTGTCATCACTGATAGCACTTTGAATGTTTGTACCTGGTGCTAGTATGTAGAATTCTGAAAGTCTGTGTGTATCATTACAAGTGTTGTTCACTGTGTTGATGTCTAGGCAAACGTGTCCTGCCTTGTTCCCTGACACGTTAGATCCGTCCCAGTTACCCACTATCACCATCTTACCTCCTAGCACAAGATTGCCATTGGAATCTGTCTCAACTGCCCATATACCTGGATCACCTGCGTGAGCGAATCCATAGTTACCTGCTGAATTCACAAGTATTATGTCATTGTCTGTGGCTATCTTCCAATACTCTGAATCACCATATCCGTTTGCTTGTATCTTAGATATGATTTCTGATGCGTTGTAGGTACCGTCTGATAACTGTGTCACTGTAGAAGTTTGTGCGGCACCTTCGTAGAAAAGTTGCGGAGTGTTGAAACTCATGTTGACTGCCACAATGTTCATCTCCTCACCGCCTTCAGATGTTGGTGACTTTAATTTTGCAAAATCGTGCAAGGCCTGTTGTGCCGCCGACTTGGATATACCTCCACTACTGTATCTGTCAACATTTGCACCAACTAGATTCGAATTGAATGCAACACCGTGCATGTCATTATTTTTTGTTAGATTGTATCTTGTGTGTTGGTTTCCATTTAACCAATATTGTTCTTGTGAGTATTCACCTGTGGTAAGTCTGCCATTTGCATCTACACTATCTCCATCTCTCTTACCTGCTATGATGGACGCCACGAACGTTCCGTGTCCTTGTGCTGTTTCGTCTACTACGCCGTTGTATGGATCATAATCTTTGTAGAACAGATACTTGCCGTCTAATTTCTCGTGGTCAGTGTCCTGCCAAGTGTCTATCACACCCAGCACCGCACCCTCACCGGTCCAACCTTTTGCATAGGCGTCCGCGGCATTTATCATTCCCAACCCGTGGTTGGCGTTGTATTCTGCTGTCTGGTGGTCTGCCACTGTGGTACTCATGTTCGCTGTCACAGTACCGAGGTTGATATCGTCATCTGTGTATGCGTTAGATACCAATTGCGAACTCAATTGTGTTCCAGAGTCACTTGTTGTCACAACCTGATCTGCGGTTGATTCACTTTGCAATACGTTTTCTGAACGTGATGATGTACTGACTGTGACTGTTGTCCAGTCAGTGTATGTTACCGTTGCTGAGCCATTTACAATCTCTGTTGTACCATCCTTGTAAGTTACTTGCTGTTGTGGAGTAGTGGTAGTTTTTGTCCTTGTTTGTTTGGTTACTGTATCAGTGTAATGTCTTGTTCTGTATACCCGTGTTGTGATTGGTGTTGTTGTAGTTGTATCAACGTACCTAGTCACTACCACTGTGGATGTGTTATCTCCGTGATCGGTCGTAGTAGTCACATCTCTGTTTGCTGTATTGGTTGATGCAGATCCTTCCTGCGTTTCTGTTGTAGTGTTTTCAGCATCAGTGTAGGTGGTAGTTGTTTGTTCCTCAGTTTCTTCTGTTGTTGTAGACACGTTGTCATCTAGATTCACAGTTGCAGTCACAGGATTATCTCCAGTGCGTGTTTCCGTTTCTGTTGTGACTGTTGGGTCAAGATCAGTTGTGGTAGTGCTCAATACCGTGCAGGTCTGTGCACCGTCTGTTGCTGTTCCATTCAGTAATGTTGTTCTTGTGAATGTGCACCTTGTTGTGGTAGTTGTTCTTAGGTTAGCCACAGATGTTGTCTTTGTTCTCTGTTCGTCTCCACCGCCTGCGTACACTGTGTTCCAATCTGTGTAGGTAATCGTTGAATCACCTGTAGAATCAACTGATGAGTCACTATCATTTGTTATCGTTTCTGTGCTCTTGATTTTTTTTGTGTCTGCGTAATCCTTTGAGGTTGAATTTTTTTCTTGGTCTATGATCTCATTTGCTTTTTCCTGTTTTGACACGAGATTATAATCTGCCAATGTAATTGTGTTTCCATTTGCAACCTTCTGGATTATTGGTTTGACATGGTTCTGTAAGTATAACATGGCGGCATGTGCCTGCTTGAAGTCATCGGAATTGTAAATTGCGTATTTTTCGCTATCATCTTGATCGTTTATCAGAGACTCCGTCTGATCCCAAAGTGATTTTGCAGTTGCCAGTTGGGTCAGTAATGTGTTCGCTTGTGCTATGTCGTTTTCGTCAGGTCCGGTGATCACACCTTGTATCGCACTGATGTCACCGCTCGATACGACTGATTGGAAATCTGATAATAATGTGCTGTAAGAACTTACAAGACTTGCGGAACCTGATAGGTTGGTTAGGTCATTGTTGACGAAATCGTCAATTACACCAACGGCACCACCGCCACCTCCACCACAGGCAGTGAGGGTCAATCCAGCCAAACCGGCCAAGACTGTGTTCTTTACCTTGGATCTGATCTTCATAGCAAGGCACTCATTACCGTTGCACCCAATACGAAGAATAAGATGTATCTTGTGTATAATGAAAAGGGCTTGGTGATCTTGTAACCATTGTCCCTCAGGCAAATAACATGGGCGTCAATTGACTCCGCTGTTATATTCACATCAACCGTGTTGATCTGTTCTAGGTCTTTGTCGTTCATGTTATTAGTATAACATGGAACGCTGATCTGTCAACTCGAGTTGATCTTGCTAGAACCTAGTGTTTATGCGACTTTTAGTGATTGTATAGTATTTTTGATACGGCACCAGCGGTCATCCCTGATACTTTTGCCCTAACCCATACAAAATTACCAGTGAAATTGGCATGGAAAGCCAATGTAGATCCATCTAATGATGCATCAGTGATTTCTGTTCCTGATATGTCAAACCAATCGTCTTCGGTTGGCGTTGTGGCAAGAGTTCCTTGCATTACCAATCCAATAGTGGAATCGTCATTTATAGTCGAGGCTGGATGATAAGCCACCGTGTGTACTCCGTCAGATTGTGAATAATATCCATCTCCCTTGACCTTGTCTGTCACAAAACCTGTCATGTCAAGTTTAACAGTTGTACTACCGTCAGCGTTTTCATCTGCTGATATTGTTTCTTCCACTGTGAATTCTGTTGTGGAGACAACTGCTTTCACCGTGAATGTTTTGTTGTTGTTTGCTGTTCCAGTAATTGTAACAAGATCTCTAACGGCTAATTTTCCTGCTCCTGTCAATGGTGTGGAAGTAGAAGATATTGAACCGCTGGTAGATATACTGATATCTGTTCCTGTGATATCAGTGCTCATGTGTGATTTTTCACCCGATAGTGTTGTGCTTGTCTGTGCCATCGTTGTTATTTATTCAGTATTTTTCCTTTTGAATCTGGCGGTCTTTGGTCCCAGTCCGTACACAGCGGCCAGTTCGTTGGGCTCCTGTCCGTCCACTGTGAGCACGTTGATGTACTTGATCTTGTAGGCTTTGCCATCCGTTTCTCCCAGTTCCTCACAGACACAGTGGTCTTCATCCACTTTCCTCACTCTCAACAGGCTCCTCTTTATCACAGGACTTCCCATCCAGTTTTTCTGTATCATGCTCTCAACAATGCTCTGATCATTGAATATTTTCTTATCTCGTAGTTTTTTTATTGCTTCCATTTTTCACCTTTCTAAATTGTATTACTTTGTCTATGGCCTGTTGTGCCAACATGTATATGGGCGTCAGGTACTTCTCTTCTTTCACATAGAAGTATCCACCAAAGCAGTATGGCGACTTGTCCTCTAGGAAATCTATTATGTTGTAGTTTGTGACCAAACAGTGATCAACATTTCTCTCCAAGAACTGCCATAGGTTCTTCTTCTGTGCGTCCGTTATTAACACCTGTGCGTCCTTCTTTAAATACACCTGGTACTTGTATTTGCCGTGTGGCAGTCTTGTACAGCCCACAGTGTCCTTGCCTAGATCCTTGAACTTGGGATCAACGGTCTCAGACCCAACCCAGAAATCCCAGAAACGTTCTATCAGTTCCTGTGACTTGTCAAAGTCCGAATAGAATATGGTCTTCGTGTCCTGCATACGGAACTTGACTTTCCTCCTGTTGGCCATTATGAAACTGGCAAGATGACACATATCAGGTGCTGTCGAATATTCTCTCTGTAACCATAACAGGTGTTCGTCTGTTGTGGGATAGAACATCAGACTACCAGGTAGTTTGAAAACTGTCTTGTGCCTGTACTTGCCGTAGTACAACTTATTGTGATTTTTTCTCATCAGACACTTTAGGTTTGAATTGATCTAGTGTTTGTGGCTCTTTCTTTGCTTTGAAGTTCACTGTAAGTTTAGGTACAACATTATCAGACAATCCGACCTCAACCATGCCACCTGACATCAGTTCTCCAAACAACATCATCTTAGATAACGGTTTCTTGATCTCGTCATCAATCACACGTTGTAATGGTCTCGCACCAAGTTTAGCATCAAATCCTTTAGTCATTAAGAATTCTATTGCTTCGTCTGTTGCATTCACTTCCACATCTTTCTCTATTGTCATTGTGTTAAGTTCTTGCAAGAATTTCTTGACCACAGACTTCATGGTATCTTTGCCCAGTTTGTCAAACTTGATCACTGCGTCCAGTCTGTTCCTGAACTCTGGTGGGAAGAACTTCTTGAGTGCCTTGTCGTCCTCGCCTGATCTTTCGCTTTTCCCGAATCCTATGTTGTTTCGCTCATTCTCTTCTGCACCCAGGTTAGATGTCATTATCAGTGTGATATTCCTACAGTCTGCTTTCTTACCATTAGATCCAGTAACTGTACCGTAGTCCATCACTTGTAATAGCATGTTGGATACATCTCTGTGTGCTTTCTCTATCTCGTCAAACAAAACAACTGCGTGTGGATTCTTCTCCACTTCATTGATGAACATACCTCCACCCATATTAGAATCTTCGTATCCTACGTACCCTGGAGGTGATCCTATCAGTTTTGCGATAGAATGTTTCTCCTGGTATTCCGACATGTCGAATCTGATCAGTTCAACACCTAGTGTCTTAGCCAGTTGTCTTGCAGTCTCAGTCTTACCACACCCTGTTGGTCCTAGGAACAGGAACGATCCCACAGGCTTCGTGAGACTTTTCAGTCCTGCCCTGGCAACCAGTATCTTGTCTGTTATGGTATTGATTGCTTTGTCCTGTCCATAAACTTGCAGTTTCATTTTCTCTTCTAGAGTTTTTAAATTACTTGCTTGTTTCTGACTCAATTGCTCAATACTAATTCCTGTCATTACACTTATCTCGTGTATTATCTCCTCGTGATCTATCTTGCCGTCCTTGACCCCGTTCAGTCGCAGTCTCGCACAGGCAACATCTATCACGTCAATTGCTTTGTCTGGCAATTTCTTGTCTGCTATAAATTTAGTAGAGTAGTCCACGGCATCCTCACAGGCTTCATCTGTAATTGTACACTCATGGAACTTCTCGTAATATTGTTTCACACCTTTAAGTATCTTAACCGCTGTTTCTTTGCTTGGTTCTCCCACTTGTAGTCTCTGGAATCTTCTCATCAACGCTCTGTCCTTCTCGAAATACTTTCTGTATTCTTCCCAAGTTGTAGAAGCAAGTACTTTTATTGATCCTTTGAGTAATGCAGGCTTCAACATGTTTGCCATGTCCATGTTATTGCCCTGCCCTGTAGCACCAGCACCCACTATCATGTGTGCTTCATCAATGAACAGTATGCTTTTGCCTTTTTGGTCAAGTGCATTTACAATTAGTTTTAATCTCTCCTCAAAGTCACCTCTGAATTTACTGCCTGCTATAAGGCTGTTCACATCCAGGCTCCATACGATGTGGTCTTTTAAATATTCAGGAATATCATCTTTGTTTTTCGCAATTCTTCTAGCAAGTCCTTCTACGACCGCTGTCTTACCAACACCCGGATCCCCTACTATTAATACGTTATTTTTATTTCTTCTTGCCAATATCTGTTTGAGATCCTCTGTCTCTTGCTCCCTGCCTATCACAGGATCTATCTTCTTGTCAAAGTACTTCTGATTCAAGTTCTCACAGTAGCTCTTGAGTATCCTGTCCGCTTGGTTCGGTCTAAGTTTTTGTTCAGGTCCACCTTCTCCCGGACCGCCCATGCCTGCCATGCCCTCGTCCAGTATGGTTTCTGTGGACACAAGATCGATAAGATCCTGTTTGTTGACCTGATGTTTCTTCAGGAAGAATGCCGCATAGCTCTTCTTCTCTGAAAATATTGATATCAATATGTCTACGGAACTCACATCCTGTCTGCCCTGGAATAGTGCTTGTGTGAATGCCCTGTTCATCAATCTTTCCAGTGATGCTGTCTTACGTGGTGTCATTGGTTCTGAGCCCTTGGCCACTATGTCATTGCATTTGGTGTCTAGGTAGTCTTCCACGTCTTTTATTAAAGCACCCACTTGCACTTTGAAGTCGTGCAACACAGTTCCGATGTGTTGGTCCTTGATCAGAGACAGCAACACGTGTTCTATGGTCACGTACTCGTGTCTTCTCTTCTCCGCTTCTTTGACTGCGTTCTCAAATATGTTCTCTAGTCCTTCGTTTGCTTCTAACATTTTCTATCCTTTGTTTGCCATTTGCCATCGTAATTTCGATACTCTTTTATTAAACGTAATACCATCAAGGTGATCGAGTTCATGCTGGAAGCACTTGGACTCCATCCCGTCGAGTTTTGCGAATCTTGTTTTGCCTTGTGTTGTTTCATATTGCACTTCTATAATCTTAGGTCTCTCCACTTTAACAAAGACGTCCTTGAAACTTAGACATCCTTCCACATCGATGACCTTCTCTTCACTAGAATTTATCACCTGTGGATTCCAAATTATAGCATGTTTTTGGAATGTGTCAAATGAGTCATGACCAATCGCGAAGAATCTTTTGGTAATGCCTATCTGGTTAGCCGCAAGGCCCATTCCCTTCTCATCCAGCATTAACTTGATCATGTCCTGTTCAAACTTTTCCCGGTCATCGTATCCTTGTATCGTATCTGTTTCCATCCAGGTTGTGCTGGTTTGTAGCAGAGTCTCGTGTGGGTATTGAAATACTTGTATCATAGGTCCTTTATCTTCTTCAAATCGGCGGCACTCAGTTGTGGTATCAGTACGTGTATCTTGACATAAAGATTGCCACGTATGCCTATTGTCTTGTGTACGGGCATTCCCTGTCCCTTCACTTGTAGTATTGTGTTTGGTTGTGTTCCTGACGGCACTTTAACTTTAATTATTTTATCTTCCAGTGTCTTGAGATTGAATTCATGTCCACGCACCGCCTGGAAACAGTCAATTGTTTTGTCAGTGTAGAGATCGTTTCCCTTACGTGTGTAACCGTCCGAGTCCAACACACTCATGATGACCATCAGATCACCACGTGGCATGTTCTTGATGCTGTCATCACCCATGCCTGCATACTTAAAGGTTACCCCGTGTTGCACACCCGCTGGAATGTTTACAGTCGCAAACTCTTCCCTGCCACTAGGCAGTTTGTAGTTGATGGTCTTCTCGCTCTTGGTCATGGCTTCCTTGATGCTTATAGCCATTCTCACCTGTACGTTTCTGTTTCCTCTTTGTTGTGATCTGTTCTGTCTGAATATCCTCTCACCGCCTGGGCCTCTTGTGAAGTTGAAACTGCTTCCGAAGTCCATGTCTCCGCCCTGGAACCCTGAGAAGAAGTCACCGAAAATGTCCTCGTTGAAGAACGGATGCTGTCCGCCCCCGGTGTTGGCGTTGCCAAATTTACGCATGGTGTCGTAGTCGTGTCTCTTCTGTGAGTTCTTCAGTGTGTCGTGTGCTTCGTTGATCTCCTGGAACCGGTCCTTGTCACCGCCCCTGTCTGGGTGGTGTTTCTTGGCCAGGTCCTTGAATGCTTTCGTGATCTCCGCACTGGTGCTTTGTTCATTCACACCTAGCACGTCATAATAATTCTTCATTACTAATATTTTATACTAGATTGTGCGTTTGTCAACGCGGTGGTAATTACTTGGACTTTTTACTTGAACCTGTGTATAGACCAAACCAGGCCGCTCCAGCACCTACCACGATAGATATCAAACCCGACTGTTCCAAAGTTGGTGCAGGCAGATCCATGTACCATATAACACACTTGTATAGTAGTATGATGTATGTTGTGATGAAAACCCTTGGAAATATTCTCCAACTGTCAACTGCTCTCGCTAGATGTATCAGTTTGGCGTATGGATTTGGTCCTAGATCTTTTACACTTGTATCAACTTCAAGTTCAACGGACACTTTTTTCTTTGCTGTGTCAGTGCCTGATGGAACAACCAACTTGTCTTCTTTCAATTGCTCGGCCATTATTTCACACCTTTGATTTTAGCGTCTCTTTTTCTGTGTCCGTTCCAAGCAACGAAGCCACCGATCCTCAATGACCAGTATGCCAGGTAGTTCATGGAATAGAAACCGTTGACGATTATGTTGATGTCTCTGAATATCTCGTCTGCTCTCTTCTGTGTAAGTTCACCCATTGTCTTTTTCTTGTTTGCTTCCAACAATGTTTTGTACTTGTATGCGTAGTCGTGTACCAGACCACCCATCAATAACACACCAACTGGAGAGAAGAACGTTCTTAGGAACTTAGGAATACTTGCACCATCAAACTGGAATCCTGCTGGTATAACATATTCTTTTCCGTCTATGTTGTACTTCCAGTCATCTGTAAGTACCCAATTCCTTGTTGACAACAACCACATGGCGATTCCTTTCCAGAATCCCTTGCCTTTGGTCTTGATCGGCACCGGTTGTAATTTCGGCATTCCTTTGAAGTTGAATTTTAAATTTGGTTTTTTTCTTTTATCTAAAGCATTCAAGATAGCGGCTATGATCACGACTGCGATAAGCACAGTCCATTGCCAAAATTTCATTGCTAGTGTTATTAATAGTTCCATTTACTCTCCTCGTTAATGTGCGTATTTATTCGATCGCACCTTTGACAACACCTGCTTCTACCAGTTTCTTCCTGTTCTTCATGTGTTGTTTCTGTACATCTGCTTTTGATCCACCAAAGTATGCAACTGCATGTCCTTCCTTGCACATGATCTGTGACACCTGTTTGCCGTCTATGATGAAGTCTCCCAGCACCCTTCCGAACTTGCCCTTCATGTCCTCACCTTTCTTGCTGATGGTTGTCTGCAATACGGGTTTAGGTCCCAGCAGTGATTTAAGTTTGGCTTTTGCGGCCAATCCAAATTTCTTTTCAATTTTATCTCTGGTCCTTGATTCTGGCGTGTCTATGCCCATGATCCTCACACGTTCATTCATCTGCCATATGCCGAAGCCTAGGTCTATGTCAACATCAACTGTGTCTCCGTCTACCACTCTTCTCAATTTAGTTCTGTACGTCCACATCTTTTTTCTCCTCTGTTCCTTCGTAGTATTTCTTGTATTCCTCAAGCAGGCTGTTTGTTTCCTGTAGTTTCTGTCTGATCTGTGCGAAGTTTCTTGCTAGAACTTGGAAGTCCTTGTCCGTGATTCCAAACAGCACTGGATCTATGCCTGACTCTTCAAGTTTCTTGAACACTTCTTCTGCATTTTCACTTGTAATGATGTGCCAGTAGATCTCTTCCATTTGTAATGGTGTAGGCATTTCATAGTTTAATTTCTCTCTTGGTTGTTCAACAGAGAAAATTTTAATTTTCTTTTCGCCACCGATACTACAACCTGTTAGTAATACGATAAATGCTACTGCTAATATTTTATTGAAATGGTACATAGTTTGGATTTGCTAGTGCTGGGCACTCTGGGTTAATTTCTGATTTCAATGTTGCTTTTAATTCTTCTTCTGTGTGTTCGGCACCTGATGCCAACTCTATACATCTTGCGGCATTTTTGCCACCACCGTTAACAATACGTTCAATTGATTTTGTTCTTTCCAGTGCCAGTTTGCCGATGTCTCTGTTCTTCTTTGTGAACCTTTTGTCTAGGTCTTGTAAATCTTTTTTGAATGTGTTTATCAACACATTAAGTTTCTTGTTGCTTTCCAGTATGGCAGTGAAATCTTT
>Ga0209309_10002739_pt1 | contig 15729 bp, 16 predicted proteins | sample COGITO_mtgs_1204_2_FD_184807 | JGI IMG/M metagenome (GOLD analysis project Ga0209309, IMG submission 184807) | Pelagic marine microbial communities from North Sea - COGITO_mtgs_120412 (SPAdes) (version 2) | ecosystem: Environmental > Aquatic > Marine > Epipelagic ... | reverse complement strand
AACAAGATGGCTAGAACCCTCCCAAATTGAAACATTTATGAACAAAGTATATAACTCACTTTAATATGAAGAAATTTTTATTCTATTTTCTTGGAACATTATTTTTAATTTATATCATTTATTTCGCATTTGTAAGCCTAGTGCCGTACAGTGAAGGAACTCGAACAGGTGAGCTTATAAAATTCAGCCATAAAGGAGTTATCGTAAAAACTTGGGAAGGCGAGATTAGCCAAGGAATTAGTGGAGCCCAGATTTTTCAGTTTTCGGTTCAAGATAAAAATGGAGAGGTTATTAAGGAACTTCAGCAAAACGAAGGGAATTATGTGAAGCTTACATATATAGAGCGCTATGCAACTTTTTTCTTTTGGGGTGATACCAAATATTTTATTACTGACATTGAAGAAGCACAATCCCCACATTTTAGAGACCGATAATGCAAAACAAATTCAAAAAAATATCAGAATCTCAAGTTGTAATCTCCGAATTGATGCTTCCCTCCCATTCCAATTTTAATGGAAAAATTCATGGAGGCTATATTTTATCACTCTTAGATCAAATAGCTTTTGCCTGCGCTTCAAAACATTCCAGAGTATATTGCGTAACTGCAAGTGTAGATACGGTGGACTTTCTAAAACCTATTGAAATTGGAGAGTTGATAACGTTAAAGGCATCGGTTAACTATGTTGGATCCAGTTCTATGGTAATAGGGATTCGGGTGGAAGCTGAAAATATTCAGACAGGGGTTATAAAACATTGTAACTCTTCTTATTTTACTATGGTTGCAAAAGATAAGGATGGAAAATCATTATCTGTTCCTGGATTAATTTTAGAGAATGATCATGATATTCGGCGTTTTGTAAAAAGCATAAAACGTAATAAAATGAAGAAAAAGCGCAAGAAAGAGTTTCATGAAACCGATTTTTCTTCAAAAGAATATATTCACCTTTTGGAAGACTTTAATGTAAAAATTACTATTTAATTGAAGATAAACGGGTTTATAATTAGTTTGGTTTTAGCCATAATATTGGCGTATTTCTTTCCGACTGCTTTACAAGAATTTCCAATAAATAGTATTACGAATATAGGTATTGGACTCATCTTCTTTTTCTATGGGCTTAAGCTTGCCCCGGAAGAATTGAAGTTGGGTTTTCTAAATTATAAATCGCATCTCTTAATCCAATTTTCAACCTTTTTACTATTTCCAATAGTAACCTTCTTATTCATTCCATTTTTTGAAGGGGGAACTCAATCTGAATTATGGCTTTCTGTCTTTTTTTTAGGGGTATTACCATCTACAGTATCTTCTTCTGTGGTAATGGTAGCGATCGCTAGAGGTAATTTATCCACTGCTATCTTCAATGCAAGTATTTCAGGATTAATTGGAATTCTTATAACCCCGCTTTGGATGAGCTTTTTCATGACAAAATCTGGTGATTTTGATTTCTTGAGAATCATATATAAACTCTTTTTGCAAATTGTACTTCCGTTGTTTTTAGGATTAGTTCTTCAGCAATACTTTGGTAAAATTGCAAGAAAGTATAGTAAACAACTTAGTTATTTCGATAAGGTTGTAATCTTTCTTATAGTTTATACTAGTTTCAGCAACTCATTTAACTCTGGATTATTTGAAATGGTAAAACTTGTCGATCTTCTTAAGATTGCTGGAATAGTTATCCTGCTATTTTTCGGGATGTATGCTATTTTGGGTGTGCTTTGTAAATGGTTGGGTTTTAATCTTAGAGATACAATCACAACTAAATTTTGCGGAACTAAAAAATCTTTAGTTCATGGGTCTGTGATGGTAAAGATCATATTTGGTGCTAGTGCAAGTGTAGGCATCTTTTTATTGCCAATCATGTTATATCATATTTTGCAACTCTTTGTGGTTACCATTTTTGCTGAAAAATACAGAAAAAGAGAAGATTTGGTTTCAGAATAAAACCTCTTTAATTACCCTCTTCTGCGCTAGTTATTTCTTTTAATTAGTAATATTGAAATTTTTCGTCATACTGAACTTGTTTCAGCATCTCAACAATTAGAGAGAAGACCCTGAAACAAGTTCAGGGTGACAATGGTCAAATGCTATATATAAATCTCTTCTTATTACAGATAAATAGCAATTTCTGAAGCATTAATTGTAAACAAGATCCAACCTATTAATAATAACAAGCCTCCCAACGGAGTAATAGGGCCTAGGAATTTCCATTTATTGTTATTTGCAGAACTTAGGCATAGTCCATAGATGCTGAAAGAAAATAAAATGACTCCTAAAATAAAACACCATCCCATAATTTGCTGAGAAGTTTTTATAAAAGGAAAGATCACTCCTGAAATAATTATAATTAATGCATGATACATTTGGTACCGTACTCCGGTCTCAAAACTTTTTTGAAGCTCTTCAGAAAACCTTTTCTTTAAGGCATGTGCCCCAAAAGCACCGAACAAGACAGCTAAAGTACCGTAAACTCCACCAAAAATAAGCATCAGTTCTTTCATGACATTTTTTTAGATTGGAAAAGGCTACCCAAATTGGGTAGCCTCTTTCTTATAATTTATCTACTATTATTTACTCAAATACATTTTTCTTCTTGCATATAGATCGTAAAAGATATCATCTTTTAAACTATCTATAAAAAGAATACTTTCTCCTGTACTCTTCATTTCCGGACCAAGCTGTTTGTTAACACTATGGAACTTATCAAAAGAAAATACCGGTTGTTTAATAGCGTAGCCCTCTAACTGAGGATTAAAGTCGAAATCTGTTACCTTCTTTTCTCCCAGCATTACCTTAGTTGCATAATTTACATAAGGTTCTCCATATGCCTTGGCAATAAAAGGAACAGTACGAGAAGCTCTAGGATTAGCTTCTATTATATACACCACATCATCCTTAATAGCGAATTGAATATTGATTAATCCAACCGTATTTAAAGCCAATGCAATTTTATGAGTATGATCTTTTATTTGTTGCATTACCAAATCTCCTAAATTAAAAGGAGGTAGTAATGCGTTAGAATCTCCGGAATGAACTCCACAAGGCTCTATATGCTCCATGATCCCAATGATATACACGTTCTCACCATCGCAAATAGCATCTGCTTCCGCCTCTATAGCTCCATCTAAATAATGATCTAATAGTAGCTTATTATTAGGAATTTTTCTAAGAAGATCTACTACATGTTGTTCTAATTCATCTTTGTTGATCACAATCTTCATTCCTTGTCCTCCTAAGACGTAGGAAGGTCTCACCAATATTGGAAAATCAAGTTCGTCTGCAATTGCCAATGCTTCATCGGCAGTTTCAGCAACTCCAAATTCTGGGAATGGAATATTATTTTCTTTCAATAAAGTTGAAAAACTACCTCTGTCTTCTGCAAGATCTAAAGATTGATAACTGGTTCCAATTACCTTGATCCCGTATCTATCTAATTTCTCAGCCAGTTTAAGTGCAGTTTGTCCACCTAATTGCACGATTACACCTTCCGGTTTTTCATGTCTTATAATATCGTAGATATGCTCCCAGAAAACCGGTTCGAAATATAACTTATCGGCTACATCAAAATCTGTTGAAACAGTTTCTGGATTACAGTTGATCATTATGGTTTCATAGCCACATTCTGAAGCTGCTAGCACTCCATGCACACAACTATAATCGAATTCTATCCCTTGACCAATTCTGTTTGGTCCAGAACCTAGAACAACTATTTTCTTTTTATCACTTACTTTACTCTCATTATCTACATATCTCGTCCCATCTGCTCTCTCAATTTCAGCTTCAAAAGTGGAATAATAATAAGGGGTTTCCGCTTTAAATTCGGCAGCACAAGTATCTACTATTTTAAAAATCCTGTTGATGTTTAGTTCGTCCCGTTTGTTATAAACTTGACTCTCTAAACACTTCAGCATATGAGCGATCTGTCTATCTGCAAAGCCTTTTTGTTTCGCTTCTAATAGTAGATCTTTAGGAAGTGTATCAATATCAAACTTTGATATTTCTACTTCCAAGGCATATAATTCCTCGTATTGCTTAAGGAACCATATATCAATTTTAGTGATTTCATGAATTCTACTTAACGGAATTCCAATCTGGATTGCATCATAGATCACAAAAACCCGATCCCAACTCGCATGAGTCAGTTTATCTATAATCTGATCATAATTGGTATAGCTTTTTCCATCGGCGCCTAGTCCGTTTCTCTTTATTTCTAAAGATTGTGTAGCCTTATGTAAAGCCTCTTGGAAAGATCTTCCTATCCCCATTACTTCTCCTACAGATTTCATTTGAAGTCCGAGAGTACGATCGCTTCCTTCAAACTTATCGAAATTCCAACGTGGGATTTTCACGATTACATAATCTAAAGTAGGTTCGAATAATGCAGAAGTAGATTTTGTGATCTGATTCTCTAACTCGTCCAAGGTAAATCCAATCGCCAATTTAGTAGCTATCTTTGCAATAGGATAACCCGTTGCTTTCGATGCCAATGCTGAAGATCTTGAAACCCTTGGATTTATTTCAATCGCGATAATGTCTTCATTTTCATCTGGACTCACTGCAAATTGCACATTACATCCTCCTGAAAAATTACCGATTTTACGCATCATCTTGATGGCAAGATCTCTCATTTTCTGAAAAGTGACATCGCTCAAAGTCATTGCCGGTGCAACGGTAATAGAATCTCCAGTATGAATTCCCATAGGATCCATATTCTCTATAGAACAAATAATTACAACATTATCGTTTTTATCTCTTAAAAGCTCTAACTCATATTCTTTCCAACCCAGCAACGCTTTATCTATTAAAACTTCATGAATTGGGGATGCTTCAAGACCTCGAGTAAGCAACTCATCAAAATCTTCGGCTCTATGAACAAATGCGGCTCCACTTCCTCCTAAAGTAAAAGACGCACGAATCACTAAAGGAAAACCGAATTCCTGAGCTACTTCTTTTCCTTGTAGATAAGAGGTTACCGTTTTAGCCGGAGCTACAGGCACACCTATCCTTCCCATTAACTGTTTGAATTTCTCTCTATCTTCCGTAATATTTATGGCATCTATATCTACCCCAATTAATCTCACATCAAAATCCTTCCAAATCCCTTTTTCATCAGCTTCAATACAAAGGTTTAATGCAGTTTGTCCACCCATTGTTGGAAGAACTGCATCTATATTTGGATGTTTTTTAAGAATCTCTACAATAGATTTTGTAGTAAGGGGTAATAAATAAACATGATCTGCCATTGCAGGATCGGTCATGATCGTTGCAGGATTAGAATTGATAAGCACAGTTTCTATCCCCTCTTCCCTAAGAGATTTGAGAGATTGAGCACCTGCATAATCAAATTCACAAGCCTGACCAATTACAATTGGTCCAGAACCGATTAATAAAACACATTTAAGTTGACTGTTTTTAGGCATTTTAAAGAGAAATTTTATAGTTATGTAATACTAGGAAATGCTTAGATATAAAAAAAGGCGTTACTTATAAAAGTAACACCTTATTATTTCAATACTAATTCTCACTAGTGTTTGTGTCTAGTTTCAGAAGATACAGAAATTTTCTTTCTACCCTTAGCACGTCTTCTCGCCAACACCTTTCTACCGTTCACACTCGCCATGCGCTCTCTGAATCCGTGTTTGTTTTTTCTTTTTCTCTTAGATGGTTGAAATGTTCTTTTCATTTTAATTATCTTTAATCTTCTGTGGAAATCTTAGTTTAACTAGTTTAGACCTATCTCTAAAACTGCGGGCAAATATACAAAGACTTCTATATCTTCCAAAAACAAAATTGAAAAAATTTGTAATTGTTTTTATTAACTTTGCGCTCTCAAAAAATAGCACTTATATGTTCAATAAAAATTTCAAATTAGTTTTAGCCGGAATCATCTTTATTGCCGCTATCTGGCAATTTATAGAAGGCCACATTGGCAACGGAATAATGTTTATTCTGCTGGCGCTAATTTTCGTGTTCCTTTATTTTAAAAATGAAATGATTCTTATGGCATTTTTAAGGTTAAGAAAACAGGATTTTCCTGGTGCTAAAAAGTGGTTAGATAAAATAAAAGATCCAGAAACAGCTTTAACTCAAAAACAACAAGGTTATTATTGGTATTTAAATGGATTGATGCTTTCTCAAACGAATATTACTCAGGCTGGAAAATACTTTAAAAAAGCGATTAAATTAGGTTTAGCTATGGATCAAGATCTAGCTATGGCAAAATTAAATCTTGCTGGAATCGCCATGACAAAACGTAGGAAAAGAGAAGCGCAAATGCTCCTTACCGAAGCTAAAAAACTGGATAAACATGGAATGCTGAAAGAGCAAATTACCATGATGAAACAACAAATGAAAAAGATATAAACCCATAACTGTTAATAACTTAGGGTATAACTTTTTATACCTGCACTTTAACTAATATAACGGAGCTTTAACGAATAATTTTCGCGAGCATCTACATCTAACATATCTTTGATACTGTAAGTGTAAATGTAGCAAATGATAAAACTATTACTTCTAACTTTTTTACTTTTATTGGTTTCTCCAATTTTTGCTCAACAGGAAGAAAATAAAATTTTCTTTACTGATGCACTTAGCTTACACCTTCCAAAATACAAAGCTCAGTCAGAAAAAGCATATAGCCGTCGAGATTACAAAGAAGCAACAAGACTTTTTGATTCTCTTGTGGAATATGGACTGAATGGAAGCTACATGAATGATTTTCAGTTTAATCAGCTTAACAGCAAAGAAGTTTCTTTATACGATTTTAAAAAACCTACTTATCTTATAACATACGCATCTTGGTGTGTAACTACCGAAGGAGAGGTTCCTGCAATTAATGAACTTGCCAATAAGTATAGTGATGAAATAGATTTTGTGATCCTGTTTTGGGATGATCAAAAAACTACAAAGAAGATGGCAAAATCATATAACAAAAACATTAGAGTGTTATATGTAGACGAATTGAACAATAAAGATGGTCATGTTGTAAGTCAATTAAAGCATTCTTTAGGGCTTCCTACCACTTTCTTATTAGACAAGTACAAAAAGATACTTGATGTTCGCAGAGGTGTTACACACGCCCTTAATAAAAGTTTTGAAGAATCTTTCGATTTGAATTACAATAATATGTACGATGGTATTGCTAATCACCTATTAGGAGACAAGAAATACAATTCCAATCAAGAAACCGTGGCAATCAATTAAGTTATGCTAATTTGCACATAAAAAAGGTGAACATTTTAAATGCTCACCTTTTTTCTTTTTTAGAATATTTCAATCTATTTGTAATATCCTTTCTCAGGAATATCCAAGTAATATGTTTTTCTAGATTTATTATTCAAATAAGAGTCTCTAAGCCATGGATTATGAATCTTTAATATCTTATAATTTAAATTCAAGTCTTTCGCAAAAGCTGCAAAATCTGTAACTGCAGTATCCACTTTTACCTTTCTAGTAGGGATGTCTTTATATAATTGATTTTCCTCAAAATGAAACCCATATTTTAATGGGTTACTCATAATCTCCTTTAAAGCCAATATTCTAAACACATACCTACCTGTTTCTTCTCCTAAAAGTAAATCGTAGTAATTACTTACATCTTGCCTTTCAAGCTGTCTCATGACACCCGTATTGCCTGCATTGTATGCAGCAGCAGCCATTGTCCATGTACCAAATTTTTCTTTAGATTTTTTTAAATATTCACAAGCTACTCTAGTCGATTTTTCAATGTGGTAACGCTCATCTACATTGTCATTTATCTCCAACTTAAAATCTTTCCCAGTTCCCTCTAAGATTTGCCAGAAACCAACTGCCCTAGCAGGTGAAACTGCCTGCGTAAGTCCACTTTCTATTACAGCTAAATATTTAAAATCGTCTGGAACACCATACTCTTTTAAAATAGGTTCTATAACAGGAAAGTATTTATTAGCTCGTTTAATTAGTAACAAAGCATTAGACTGCCAGTAGGTATTTACTAATAGCTCCCTGTCCATTCTTTCATAGATGTCTGGATTTTCAATTGGAACTACCTCACCTGCAAAATTCAAGTTTTGAGGCATAGGGAGCGCATAAATTGCGTAATTCTCTCCAACAACCTTTTCCCTTGGATCTAATTTCACTTCAGAATCTGGAGCATCTTGAACTGCTTGAATACTTAATGCGCACACCGTGATAAATCCCACGCTCATCAATAATAATTTTAAAATTTTCATAAGCTGATTTGTTTGTTTTTTATTTCATTTATTTTACCAGTCAATATAATAGAGGGAAGATGACTATTAAACCATCTAAACCTAGTAACAACCATTATATGAGTACCCCCCTTCACTGTTATACATCCCTTTATATATTTATAAGGAAATACCCTGTCTTGATCTCCATGGATATGTATAATTCCAGGAATAGGGTTTATACGATTCCAATTTATCATCTTTTTCAAAGACCAATCGACATAATTAATATCTCTTATAGAAAGGTATTTCTTGTAGAGCTTAGCTCTAAGTTTAAGAAAATCATTAAAAGCAATCTTTTCAAAATGATCTATATAATTAATTATACTTGTTGGTAAAAACTTCACCAAGCTTATTTTAGAAGCATATCTCATTCTTCTAGGCAATTCTGCTCTAGATTTAACACTCGAAATTATAATTAATCTTTTAAGATTTAAATATTTACTCATCTCCTGTACAACAATCCCTCCAAAAGAAACCCCAATCAAAACTATATTTTCATGTTTTATAAAAGAATTCATCCTTATTGCATATTCTTTTAAGGATTCTTTGTTTTTAGGAAGCTGCCATTCCAACCAATGTATCTCAAACTGATCTTCTGGCAATTTTATATATTCAAAAATTGAAGGGTTAGTTGCCATCCCCGGCATAAAATACACGTGGATAATTTCATTGCTGTTCAGCATTTTAACAAGTGTATAACATTAATGGCAGTAGTTATATCGTAAATTTACTGTTCAAATTACCACTATTTTTTTGGCTTTCACAAATAAGAACTATTAAATTATAATGGAGAAAACACTTGACCTTTCTTATTCCAAAATTAAATCAAACTGCAGCCCGATAGATGCTAAATACTTTTTTTAACTTTTCCGAAGATAACAAGTGTTTTAGAATGTTACAAGTACTAAATATTGAATTCCTACTAACTTTTTCACACTTATAAAGATTAAATCACTTATGCTGTTGAAAATGAAACTTAAACAACCCTTAAAAATACTTTCTATTGAAGTATCTTTGGATTAAAACCTTACGATGATGATTGATGAAGAAATTAAGATTACAGATAATGAGTTTTTAAGACAATATGAATCTGTAATTAATGAGCAACTGGTAATTGTTGAATATTCACAACAAGAAAGAAAAGTATTCCTTACCAAGCTAAAAATGCCGGACGAGCTTAAAGAAAGTGGATATTTAGAGCCTTTTCTTATATCACTTTTAAGTTATATTCAAGAAGGAACACATAGGGTTGTACCTACAAATCCAGAGATCGCAAAATTTATGCGTAAAAACAGAAGGAAATATAAAGATCTTCTACCTGTTGGAATGAATATTTAACCCTCATTTAGAGTGTAATTTCCCAGTCTCGATAGAACTATCAGGATTCCTCGAAACTTTAAAATTATTTCGAATTTATATCTCTTGTACTTGCTTCGAAGCTGATGATTTTGCTAGAACATGCTCTAAATAGGAAAATCTCACAATACCATCTTCATCAATTTTATCTAATTTGATTTGATGAAGCGTATTTATTAACTCCGGATTCCACGGAGTTTTTACTTTTACATAATTTTCTGTGAACCCATGTATATAGCCTTCCTTATTCTCTCCTTCAAATAATACGGTATGTACAGTAGTTAACTGACTTTCATAAAAAGCTCTACGCTTTTTTGCAGAAAGTCCTCTTAGCATCTTGCTCCGTTTCTTTCTAACATTTAATGGCACAATATCATCCATTTCTGCAGCCAAAGTATTTTCTCGTTCAGAGTAAGCAAAAACATGTAAATAGGAAATATCTAATTCGCTTAAGAAATTATAGGTTTCCAAAAATTGTTCATTTGTTTCACCTGGAAAGCCAACAATCACATCTACTCCAATACATGCATCTGGCATCACCTTTTTAATCTGGCTTACTCTCTCCACATACAATTCCCGCATATATCTACGACGCATTGCTTTTAGAATTTGATTGCTACCGCTTTGTAAAGGAATGTGAAAATGAGGAACAAAACTATTGCTTTGTGCTACAAAATCTATGGTTTCATTTTTAAGCAAATTTGGCTCTATAGATGATATTCTAAGCCTACTAATGCCTTTTACTTCATCTAAAGCTTTAACTAAGTCTAAAAAGGTATGTTCATGTTTTTTATCTCCAAACTCACCCTTACCATAATCCCCAATATTCACTCCAGTCAACACGATCTCTTGGATTCCTTTAGCTGAAATCTCTGCTGCATTTTTAAGAACATTCTCTAAATTATCACTTCTGGAAATTCCTCTTGCCAAGGGAATAGTACAATAAGTACATTTATAATCGCATCCATCCTGCACTTTTAAAAATGCTCTGGTTCTATCCCCAAAGGAATATGCGCTTTCGTAAAAATCGGCATCTGCAATCTCGCAAGAATGTATTTCAGCAAAATCTTGTTTTGTAAGATCATTTAAATAATCTGTGATCTTAAATTTTTCGGTAGCTCCCAGAACTAGATCTACTCCATTCACATCTGCAAGTTCTTCTGGTTTTAGTTGTGCATAACAACCAATAGCAATTACAAAAGCATCTTCATTTGCTTTCTGAGCTTGCCTCACTATAGTCTTAAATCTTTTATCGGCATTCTCGGTTACAGAGCAAGTATTTATAACATATATGTCGGCTTTTTCTGAAAACTCCACCCTTTCGAACCCTTCATTTATAAAGGAACGGGCTATTGTGCTTGTTTCAGAAAAATTAAGCTTACAGCCTAAGGTGTAGAAAGCTACTTTTTGAAGATTTGTCATTGATAAAAATCTTTTTCCCTTATTGAGGGTTTATTTCTGCGAGACATAACTCGATTTTGAATTTAGTTTTAAAACTCAAAACCTAATGTTTAAAATCAATATTTAACTTTTTTCGATTAAATTTTGGGTGTGCAAATATACCAACATAAATTGGGTTGATAAAATTGAGGAAACTGTAAATTATATAATTTTTTTAATCCCTACGCCACTTTTTAGAATCTTCAAATACCTGTTCTAAAATTTCTTTATCATCTTGAGTGAATTCTATCCCTCTTCTTTTCATTACTATTTCAGCAACTTCAAATGCTTTTGAAGTCTTATAAGTGCTCATACCTGCACTTCCGCCCCAGCTAAAACTTGGAATGAAATTCCGAGGAAATCCGCTTCCAAAAATATTTGAGCTCACTCCAACTACAGTTCCGGTGTTGAACATAGTATTAATTCCACATTTACTATGATCTCCCATCATAAGTCCGCAGAATTGCAAACCTGTTCTTGCAAAACCTTCCGTTTCATAATCCCAAAGTCTTACTTCAGCATAGTTGTTTTTTAAATTCGAATTATTTGTGTCGGCACCCAAATTACACCACTCACCTAGTACAGAATTACCCAAGAAACCATCATGCCCTTTATTAGAAAATCCAAAAATCACTACATTATTCACTTCGCCACCCACTTTAGAATGTGGACCAATAGTAGTAGGGCCATAAACTTTAGCTCCTAACTTTAATGTGGAGTGTTCACAAAGAGCAAAAGGCCCTCTTACCAAACTACCTTCCATAACTTCAGCAGTGGCACCAATATATATTGGGCCTGCAGAGGCGTTTAAAGTAGCAAATTCAACAATAGCGCCTTCTTCAATAAATATATTTTCAGGACATATCACATTATTGGAAGTTGGGATTGGTAGAGATTCTCTATCGTGAGTAAGCAATTCAAAGTCGGCTGAAATTGCTTCGCTATTTTTTGAAAAAATATCCCAGGTATGTTCAATTTGAAAAGGATCTCCAGCTAATTCTATTGCAAAAAAAGTAGAAAGATCTACTTCTTGATCTTCTAATGTATAAAATGCAACAATGTCTTCTTCAAAAAAAATCGCCTGATCCTCTTCTAGATTCTCAATTTGCACCAACAATTCTGGAGTTGGCAAGAAGGAAGCATTTATCATTATATTTTGCTCCATCTCTACCATTGGCCATTTATTAGCTAAATAATCTTCGGTAATTGTAGAAGTTGTAGTTCCCAAAAGCTTCTCCCACTTCTCTCTAATAGTAAGAATACCTATTCTAATATCTGCAACCGGCCGTGTAAAGGTAAATGGCAAAAGTTGATCTCTGGAAGAACCATCAAAAAGTATATAATTCATAAGGCGAAAATTTGAATGCTAAAGTAGCAAGGAAAATGCATTATTTAAAATGCTTAATGCGTATATTTTCTTACGAAAAGCTTCAGAAAAATATTTCATAAAAAAAAGCCTTCATTTCTGAAGGCTTTATAGATAACCAAAAACAAGAATTATTTCTTGAATTTAGCGTATTTGTTCTTGAATTTATCAATTCTACCTGCTGTATCCAATAATTTAGATTTACCAGTATAAAATGGGTGTGATGTTCTTGAGATTTCCAATTTAATTAATGGATACTCATTTCCGTCAACTTCAATAGTTTCTTTAGTGTTCGCGGTAGATTTAGTAAGAAAGACTTCTTCGTTAGACATGTCCTTAAATGCTACTAATCTATAATTTTCCGGATGGATTCCCTGCTTCATCTATATATTCTTTAAAATGGTGTTCGTTTTTCGAGTGGCAAATTTAATCATTTTTAATAAATATCAAACTATATCATGTTATTTTTTCAATGATATCAACAAAACAATAAAAAACTAAGTTTGTAACGAATTGTTATATTTGTTAACTAACCACAAAACTAATCTTTCAAATTCTAATTTATGGAAAAACCAATTAAATCTGTCGCGTCAACCTATGGAATCTATTTAGGAATAATTTTATCGCTCTTCACCGTAATTGCTTATGCCGTTGATCTTAGCCTCTTTACTAAATGGTGGTTTGGGATTTTAAGTATTGTTATACTTATTGTAGTATCTATAGTTGCTGTAAAAGCTGCAAAAAAACAGGTTTCAGAATTATTTACTTTTAAAATGGCGTTTACATCTTACTTCATCACCATTTTAATTGGAACCTTAATTTCTGCAGTTGTAAGTATTTTGATTTTTAATTTTATAGATCCAGAAGCTGCAGAAACAGTTAAGGAATTAACTATAGATGTAACTAGGCAAATGATGGAGAATTTTGGTGCTGCAGAATCAGATATTAATGAGGCTTTAGTTAAAATGGAAGAGGATGATCAATTCTCAATAGTTAATCAACTTAAAAGATTTGTTTTTAGCTTAGCCTTTCTTTCATTAATTGGACTTATAATTGCTTTAATTTTCAGAGAAAAGGAGCCAATTAACTAATAATAAATGCAATTATCTATTGTTATTCCTCTTTTAAATGAGGAAGAATCTTTAACAGAATTATATAATTGGATTGCATCGGTGATGCAATCCAATTCCTATTCTTATGAAATAATTTTTATAGATGATGGTAGCACAGATGCTTCTTGGAAAACTATCTCCAATCTAGCTGTTAAAGATTCTAATGTAAAAGGAATAAAATTCAATAGAAACTACGGAAAATCTCAGGCTTTGCACGCAGGGTTCCTAGAAGCTAAGGGTGATGTTATAATTACTATGGATGCTGATTTACAGGACAACCCAGAAGAAATTCCAGAGCTTTTTAATTTAATTCAAAAAGAACATTTTGATCTGGTTTCAGGTTGGAAAAAGAAAAGGTATGATTCGGTTCTTAGTAAAAACTTACCTTCAAAACTGTTTAATGCTGCCGCCAGAAAAACTTCTGGAGTAAAACTACACGATTTCAATTGTGGACTTAAAGCCTATAAAAAAGAGGTGATTAAAAATATAGATGTCTATGGCGAAATGCATAGATACATCCCTGTTTTAGCCAAAAATGCTGGATTTAATAAGATCACAGAAAAAGAAGTAAAACACCAAGCCAGAAAATATGGGAAAACCAAATTTGGAATGGAACGTTTTATAAATGGTTTTTTAGATCTTATTACCATTTGGTTCTTATCTAAATTCGGAAAACGGCCTATGCACTTATTTGGAGCTCTGGGCGTTCTAATGTTTTTCTTCGGATTTAGTGCCGCTGCTTGGATTGGGATATCAAAACTTTATAAATTATATCATCAGTTACCCAATATATTGGTAACGCAAAACCCTTGGTTTTATATTTCTCTAATTCTAATGATTATAGGAACTCAATTTTTCCTAGCTGGTTTTTTAGGAGAACTTATAATGAGAAGCAAACGGGATAAGGAACGCTATCTTATAAGTAAAACTACTGAAATCCAGTAAACCTTTTCCGCATTAATCCTTATTTTTGTCCAAAATTGTGACCACATGACTCAAATTAAATCCGATATACTTTCTAAAGCAAAACTTTGGCTTTCCGATACTTTCGATAAAGAAACACAAGCTCAGGTTAACGATCTTATAAATAACAATCCCAAAGAACTAGAAGAAAGTTTTTACAAAAATGCTGCTTTTGGAACCGGAGGAATGCGTGGGGTTATGGGCGCAGGCCCAAATAGGATAAATAAATATACACTAGGTAAAAACACACAAGGACTTTCCAATTATCTTAAAAAAGAATTTGAAGGAGAAGAAATTAGAACCGTAATTGCCTACGATTGCAGAAATTACAGCAAGGAATTTGCACAGATAGTAGCCAATATTTTTTCAGCAAATGGAATAAAAGTTTTTTTGTTTTCTGAATTAAGACCTACTCCAGAATTATCTTTTGCGGTTAAACATTTAGATTGCCACTGCGGAATTGTACTAACTGCAAGTCATAATCCGCCAGAATACAATGGTTATAAAGTATATTGGCAAGATGGCGGACAATTAGTACCACCACAAGATGCTGAAATTATTAAAGAAATTGATTCTTTAGAATATTCAGAAATTAATTTCAAATCTAATCCTGAATTAATTCAGTTAATAGACAAAGAAGTAGATGAAGCTTTTCAAGCTGCTTCAGTAAAAAATGGAAGTTTTGGCACCTCTTCTTCAGCAAAAGACAATTTAAAAATAGTTTTCACCTCCTTACATGGAGCTTCCTCTACTGCTACGCCTCAAGTTTTAAAAAAGGCAGGTTACAAAAATGTTTTTTTAGTTGAAGAGCAAGCAGAACCAAATCCAAACTTTCCAACAGTTAAATCACCAAATCCGGAAGAACCTGAAGCTTTAAAATTGGCGATGGAACTTGCTGAAAAACAGAATGCAGATATTGTGATAGGCACAGATCCAGATGGAGATCGTTTGGGAATTGCTGTTAGAGATCTTAATAACGGGCTTTTACTGTTAAACGGGAATCAAACCATGGTGGTCATGACGTGGTTCCTATTAGAGCAATGGAAAAAAAGCGAAAAATTAAACGAGGACTCTTTTGTGGCCTCCACAATTGTTTCTACTCCGATGCTTAAAAATATCACACAGTCGTATGGCGCTCAATATTATGAAGTACTTACTGGTTTTAAATGGATTGCAAAATTAATTAAAGACAATCCAGAAATGGATTTTGTTGGTGGTGGAGAAGAAAGCTTTGGGTTTATGGTTGGTGAGTTTGTGAGAGAT
>Ga0209309_10002728_pt1 | contig 15760 bp, 14 predicted proteins | sample COGITO_mtgs_1204_2_FD_184807 | JGI IMG/M metagenome (GOLD analysis project Ga0209309, IMG submission 184807) | Pelagic marine microbial communities from North Sea - COGITO_mtgs_120412 (SPAdes) (version 2) | ecosystem: Environmental > Aquatic > Marine > Epipelagic ... | reverse complement strand
ATCTAACAGCGCCGACTGCAAGTTCGGCGCGAACCGTCGATCAAGTGATCACCTGCGAGTTTAGTAACCTGTTGAGAAATATGACGTAAAGGTCACGGACAGGCTTCCGCTCGATGTGGTTGTGATAGCGTTCAGCATCACAGCTTTCGAACGGGTATGTCCATGCGCCTCATTTCGCTCATTTTTCTTGTCGCGATGGCGGGGTGTTCGCAATTCAACACTGCTATGCCGCGCAGTCGAATTGTCGTTGCAGGCAGCGATATGCTGGTGCCACTGGAAAACTCGCTTTTCGCATTCGAGGAAACGATGCCAACGATCCTTGCTGATCGGGCGCGGATCAGAAATGTCATTGCCCAAAGCTCGGGTGAAAGCGCCGCGATGCGCGATCTATGTGGTGAGGTCCAAAGCCGCCCTGACATCGTTCTGCTAACCCGCTCGCCGCAGATGGTCGAAATCCGGCGGTGTGAGGAGCGTGGCGTCACGATCAGCGCCGATCTGGTGGCGCTATACGATGGCAAAATGTCGGGCGCGCCGGGGGCAGGGCAGCTCTGGATTGCCTTCGTCCCCGCACAAGTCCAGCGAAATCCGGCAGCTAGGCGGGCGGTGCGGCTCTTGCGCTACGAATTTCCGCGCCTCATAGAAGGAACGGTATACGCGCCGTACTTCACGGCACGGCGAAGCTAAGACGCGGGTGATGCGATGAACGACATGGATGTGCGCGGCGTAATGGTCGCAATGGGCAAGGCCGCACGGGCGGCAGCAGCGGAGCTGGCCTTCGCCCCGGCCGAGGCCAAGCGACGCGCACTTGATGCCGCCGCTGATGCTGTAGATGCCTCGGTCGACGCGATTCTGGCCGCAAACGTCAAGGATATGGCCTTCGGTCGGGACAAGGGCCTGTCTGGCGCCATGCTGGACCGGCTGGAGCTGAACGCGGAGCGGATCGCCGGAATCTCGGCTGGATTGCGCGCCGTTGCTGCGCAGGATGATCCAGTCGGCGCGGTGATTGCTGATTGGGATATGCCGTCGGGCCTGAACATTCGCCGTGTGCGTACGCCCATCGGTGTGATCGGCGTCATTTACGAAAGCCGCCCCAATGTTACTGCAGATGCCGGTGCGCTGTGTCTAAAGGCCGGCAATGCCGTGATCCTGCGCGGTGGGTCGGAAAGCTTCCATTCCTCCGGTGCGATCCACGCCTGTCTGGCTGAGGGGCTGCGCGTCGCCGGTTTGCCCGAGGCGTCGGTGCAATTGGTGCCGACCCGTGATCGCGCCGCCGTGGGCGAAATGCTGACGATGATCGACTACATCGACGTTATCGTTCCGCGCGGTGGCAAGGGGCTGGTCAGCCGCGTGCAGGCAGACGCCCGTGTGCCGGTCTTTGCCCACCTTGAGGGGATTTGCCACATCTACGTGGATGGTGCCGCTGATCTGGAAAAGGCGCGGGCCGTTGTTGTGAACGCGAAAACACGGCGCACCGGTATTTGTGGCTCGGCCGAGACCTTGCTGGTGGACCGTGTGTTTCTGGATCGACACGAGGCGATCATCCGCGACCTGCTCGACGCGGGCGTTGATGTGCGGGGCGACGTCGAGATTGCGAAAATCTCCGGCGTCACGCCAGCAACGGAGGATGATTTCGGGACCGAGTTCCTCGACATGATCATCGCAGCAAAGGTCGTGGACGGTATCGACGGTGCGATCGCGCATATCCGTGACTATGGCTCGAACCACACGGATGCAGTGATTACCGAGGATGATGCCGTGGCCGAACGGTTCTTTCAGCGGGTCGACAGTGCGATCCTGATGCGCAACGCCTCCACCCAGTTCGCGGACGGTGGCGAGTTCGGCATGGGCGCAGAAATCGGTATTGCCACGGGTAAGCTGCACGCGCGCGGTCCAGTCGGGGCGGAGCAGTTGACCAGCTTCAAATATCTGGTCACTGGCAATGGGACTGTGCGCAGTTAATCCGGCGCCAGATGCAGAAAAGGCCTCGCTGACTCAGCGAGGCCTTTTTCATAATACTCGATCCCATCATCCGCAGGGCGGTGATATTATCCGCGCCACGTGCGAACAGGGCCGCAATCGAAGTGGACGAAGTTGGAACGTGGGTAACGACCTACGCCGCCTGCGCCGCACGATACGCCAGCATCGTACATGTTCTGGACCGAACGCGACGACAACCGCAGATCAGCCGCCATAGCGCGCATATGGTACGAGTTGCGTGCAACTCCGCGCGTGGTGGAGCGCAGGGCGTTGTTCGTCTCAGGGCTGCGATAGCCGGACATCAGCTGGTAAGGCTCGGTCGTTTCCAGCAGGCGCGATGTGGCGGCCATGATGTCGATGGTGCGCACGTCAACGGCGCGCAGTTCGTTCCGGCGCCAGTCGCGGAACAGGAAGTTAACCTCGTCCAGAACCTGCGGGATGTACTCACCCTCAACCCAGTATACGCTGTCCAAACTCTCACCGGTGCGGGGGTTGTACAGTTTGATACTGCGAATATCGCCTGCTCCGGTCAGAACACCGGGGGTACCAGCGAAAGAGGGGGCTGCGGCAATTGCACTCAGGCCTACAAGACCGCCCAACACATTACGTCGGGATACGACACTCACGTCGGTCATGATAAAAAATCCTTAGTCTGTCCCAGTGGTTGCAACCTTCGGTGGTAGCCGTGGTCACTTGAGGAGTTTATGGCACACAGGTTTTTTTCCACCAAGTGGCAGTTGTGCAGCAACCATTTGCTGAGTTTTGCGTTATACAGGGTCACAGACGCCACAGAGTGTTCACTTTTGTTCCGCTTTCCAGGGCGGTGCGACTAGGGTTAACGAAGTTTCGGCGGTAATTCGCCTGTTGAGGATGGTCACCCCATAGTGATCGGCAAAGTTTCGCCGGAAATGTGGTGACCGAAAACTGTGTCAAAGGACTCAAGCAGTGTACCAATTTAGCAACGCAACAACTTTTGCCGCCGTTTCGGTGCTCGCGCTGACAGCCGGGGCCGCGACTTTCGCGCAAAGCAATTCAAATCAGGCACCTTTGGATTCGGCCACGCTGGGCCAGCAGGTTACGGTCTCACCGATCCGGGACGATCTTGTCGCTATCATGCAGCAGGACGCACCGGCTGAGGTCGCCTCCTTCTATGCAGACCGCGATTATCAGCCGTTATTCCTGGCAAATGAGGCTGAGGTGGCGCGCAGCGTGATCGACGCGCTGGACCAGCAACGCCTGCACGCGCTGCCTGAATGGCCCGACCGCTTGCAATCGTTGAGCCGCCATGTTGCTGCTGCACTGGACGGTGATGTGACTGCCGAGGGTGAGCTGGCGTTTGCAAACGCATTCATCGCGCTTGGAAAATCCCGCCTTGCCGGTGTGGTCGTCCCGACACGGTTGAGCGAGGACATGCACGTGTTCCCGCCTGAAATCGCGGCGAGCGACCTGCTGTCCGATTTGGCTGCGGTCGCAAATGCGACCCGCCACATCATGGATCTGGCGCCTGATCATCCCGATTATCAACCGCTGCTGGCGCTGCGCACAAAGCTTGAGGAAGTTGTTAGCCGTGGTGGCTGGGGCGCTGCGGATATTCCGTCAGGTTCGTCCGTTGCTGCGGGTGAGCGGGATAGCCGCGTTCCTGCGATCCGCGCACGCCTTGCCGCGCTGGGTGATATTGAGGGACCAACAGCAAGCCGCTCGGTACAGGCCGTTGTAACCAACGCGCTCGACGATACGCCGCTGGACGGACAGCCATTGCAGCAGGCTGTTGTTAATAGTGCTCCGTCAAATGCCAATTTGATGGATGATGCGACTGTTGCCGCGCTCAAGGAATTTCAGATCCGTCACGGCCTGAATGACGACGGCGTTGTCGGCCCCAAGACGTTGGCCGCCCTCAACACCACAGCGGACGAACGTCTGCGTCAGGTCTTGGTTAATCTGGAGCGTGTGCGCTGGACCGACTGGGATCGCAACGAAAAGCATATCTACGTCAACCTTCCTGACTACCGCATGTTCCTGCGCGAAGGGGGGGAGGAGCTGTTCACCACCCGTGTTGTGATTGGCCAGCCACGCCACCAGACGGTCGAGTTTTCCGACACGATGACCCATCTGGTCGTCAATCCGACATGGACCGTTCCACGTTCCATCGCGACGGAGGAAATCCTGCCGACGCTGCGCAATAACCCGAACTACCTCAACGAACAGAACATGACGCTGATCGACGATGGTTCTGGTGTGTGGACGCCGCCCGATTCCTCGATGATCAATTGGGCGAATTTCTCGCAAAGCTATTTTCCGTGGTGGATTCGTCAGGGTCCGGGAGCGAACAACGCCTTGGGTAATGTGAAATTCATGTTCCCCAACCAGTTCGCGATCTATCTGCACGACACGCCGTCGCGCAGCCTGTTTTCGCGAGACGCCCGTGCGTTCAGTCACGGCTGCGTTCGCGTGGCAGATCCCGTTGGCCTGACCGAGGCGTTGCTAAGCCCGCAAACCAGCGACCCGCTGGCCGATTTCCAGCGCTATCGCTCTACAGGTCGTGAGACGACTGTGAACCTTGAGAGCCGCCCAGCCGTACACCTCGACTATCGTACCGTGTGGATCGACCAGTCCGGTCAGGTCCAATATCGTGACGATGTCTATGGTCGCGATGAGCTGGTTCTGGACGCGATGGAGCAGTTGGGCGTGCGCGTCGGCTTGCCACAAGGCTAAGTTAAACCCGACGTCCGGCCCCACTGTGGGCCGGACGTCTTCCATCACGGGCCTGCACACTTTATATCCGTATCGAAACGGAGTGTAGATTATGGCCCTGACGATAGCTGAGATTGCCGAACAAATCGGAGCGAAGGCGGTGGGCGACACCTCCCTGCGCCCCTCTCGTCCCCGTCAGCCGGATGAGGCGCGCGCGAATGATCTCGCGCTGGCGATGGACGATGCGTTCACCGCTCAACTGGCTGATAGTGCTGCGCGCATGGCCATGTTGCGGGATGATGCTGACTGGCAGGGCCTTGGCCTGGACGCCGCCATCATCGTCGATCGCCCGCGCTACGCGATGGCCGCCCTATCCCGCGTGTTTGACCGTCGCAGCGTGCAGACCGGCATTCACCCTAGCGCGCATATCGATCCAACGGCGCAATTGGCTGATAACGTCACCGTCGGCGCACAGGCCGTGATCGGCGCAGGCGTGCGGATCGGTGCAGGCTCGCGCATTGAACCGCAGGTCTACATCGGGGATGACGCAGTCATTGGTCAGGACGCTCTGCTGCTGTCGGGCTGCCGTATTGGTAGCGAGGTGCGCATTGGCGATCGCTTCATCGGCCAAATGAACGCGGTTATCGGGGGTGAGGGGTTCTCCTTTGTCACAGCCCAGCCAAGCGCGGTTGAGGATTATATGGCCGCCGGGACCATCAGCGCCTCGATGAAGCCGGACCGGCATGAGCGGATTAACTCGCTCGGCTCGGTCGTTGTTGGCGATGATGTGGAGGTTGGGGCCTGTTCTGTGATTGATAAGGGTACGGTTTCTGACACGCGAATTGGGAACGGCGTGAAAATCGATGCACACGTTATGATCGGCCACAATGTGCAAGTGGACGACACCACGTTGTTGTGCGCGCAGGTTGGCATCGCAGGCTCAACCAAGATCGGCAAGCGGGTGGTGTTGGGCGGTCGTGTCGGTGTTGCGGACCACATCTCGATCGGGGACGATTCAATTGCATTGGGCGGATCGGGCATAACGACGCGTGTTCCCGAACGGACTGTCGTGATGGGCTATCCCGCGCTAAAGCAGGAAACATTCATGAAGATGTTCAAGGCGATGCGTAGACTGCCCATGATGTCCGAGAAGCTGAACGCGCTTCATAAAAAAGTATCAGACACAGAAGACAAAACCTAATACGCCAACCGAACAGCGAGGATCCACAAATGTCGGATGAAATTACCGAAAAGATGCGTGCAATCATTGCTGAACAGGCCGTGCTGGACCCATCCGAGGTCAGCATGAATGCGACACTGGATGATCTGGGCATCGACAGCCTAGGATTGGTCGAGGCTGTTTTCGCTATTGAGGAGGAGTTCGACGTGCAAGTTCCATTCAACGCCAACGATCCATCTGATTCACAGTTCGATATTTCGAATGTGCAAAGCATGGTGGACGCGGTCAAAAAACTTATCGCGGCGAAACCGACCTGATATGCGGCGTGTTGTTATCACAGGGCAGGGCGCGATCAACGCGCTCGGCCACAGCGCCGACGCGACGTGTGCAGCCATGCGTGAGGGTCGGCAGGGTATAGGCCCGCTGGAATTTCGGGACGTGGACCGGTTGTCGATCCAGATCGGCGGGCAGGTGCGCGGGTTTGACGCCAGCGCGCATTTTTCACGTCAGCAAATCTCGCTCTATGATCCCAACACGCAGTTCGCGCTGCTCGCCGCAGCGGAGGCGATGGGGCAATCGGGGCTGGAGGTCAGCGAAACGCTCGCCCCACGGGCCGGTGTCATCATGGGTAATTCCGGCGGCGGACTGCAAACGATAGATGAGAATTACCGCACGGTTTACGAGGAGGGGAAAAACCGCGTCCATCCCTTTGTCATTCCGCGCCTGATGAACAGTGCTGCCGCTTCGCATATCTCGATGACTTACGGATTAAAGGGGCCGACATTCACCGTGTCCACGGCCTGCGCTTCATCCAATCATGCGATGGGTCAAGCGTTTGAGACGATCAAACTGGGCAACGCCGATGTGATGCTGACCGGCGGCTCGGAATCCATGCTGGTCTTTGGCGGGATCAAGGCGTGGGAGGGTCTGCGCGTAATGTCACGCGATGCCTGTCGCCCGTTTTCCAAAAACCGCAACGGCATGGTGCAGGGTGAGGGCGCGGCCGTTTTTGTGTTCGAGGAATATGAACATGCCCGCGCCCGTGGTGCTGAAATCCTGGCCGAGGTGGTCGGATTCGCGATGAGCTCGGATGCCTCGGACATCGTGATGCCCAGTCGTGAGGGCGCGGTGCGTGCCATGCACGGCGCGCTGCGATCCGCCAATGTGGATTTGGAAGAGGTCGGATACATCAACGCGCATGGCACTGGTACGGCGGCGAATGACCGCTCCGAATGTGCCGCCGTGCGTGAGGTTTTTGGCGATCACGCCGATAATTTGCTGATTTCCTCAACCAAATCGATGCACGGGCATCTGATCGGTGGCACTGGCGCTGTCGAATTGCTGGCCTGCATTATGGCCCTGCGCGAGGGTGTGGTTGCGCCGACCATTGGCCACGAACAGTTTGATCCCGATTGTGATTTGGACGTGGTTCCGAATGAGGCACGTCAGGCGGATGTCTCCGTCGCGCTGACAAATGCATTTGCATTTGGTGGCCTGAACGCGGTTCTGGCGCTGCGTCGCATCTAGCCACGAAAAAGGGGCGCACTCGGCGCCCCTTCGTAACCAGATGTCACTCGCGATTATTCCAGCGCAGCGTATGCCGCTGTAAATCCGGACAGGCTGATGGTCAGCGTGATCGGGTTTTCCTGAACGTTGATCGCGGCAACCGTCAGCGTCAGGTTTGCACCGGCCTTCATCGAGTCGATCTGACCTTGGTTCAGACCAAAGCGGGCAACGCAGCCACTCTCGATGCAAAAGCTATACTGAAACTGCTGCGCGCGCCCCTGATCGACGCGGAACACAACGCCCTCGGGCAAAATCACGCCAAGCGGGAAGACTGCCGTAATTCCGGCAACCGCGTTTGAGCCGGACGCCAGCTTGATCAGCGAAAATTCCGCCGCAGGGCGACCCAGATCGTTGTTGGCAACTTGGAATAGGATGCACTCCTCGGTGTCACCGACACAGCGTTGCTCCCAATCGTTGAACTGGTTTACGACCGTATCAGGCACGCCACCCGTCCGCTCAACAGCGGGAGTCGGCGGTGTCTCTGGTGCGGGAGCCGGTGCAGGGGTCGGCGCGGGGGGAGGAGGCGGTGCGGCGAAGCCAGTCGTAGGGCCGTCCTGCGCGAGGACGCTTGTGCCCAATGTGCACAAAAGGGCAGTTATTGCGATGGCGCGAAAGTTCATGTCGGACCCCGTTTTCGTTCAAGACCAATTATACATAGGGCATGCGCCCCTTTTAGCCGACTAAGGGCGTAAATGCCTCTTCGGTCGGCCTCTGCCGGAAAGACCTGTCAGGTAAGGCGTGCGCTGTCAACGCGGCGTCCCTAACGTACAGTATAGCTAGCACAAAACTAAAAAAGGACACCCTGTCGGGCGTCCTTTTCTGTATTCGCTTATGCGAATTTTTATCCCTGTTAGACCGGCCGAACCAACGTCTATGCCAAACGCTAGGGAATGATTTTGCAGCCGTCAAGGGGTGTGTGACTTGAATTTGCCACGAACCTACGGGGTATGATTTTGTCGGTGGTCTGGGCGGCCCGCATCTGTAATCTGCGCCCAAAGAACGACTTGGGAGAGCGATATGACCGACAGCATTTTCACCGGCGGTGGCGGTCCAGATCAGGATGAGGCGCAGGATTTGGCGCTAAAATATGCCAACCGTCACGGCCTGATCGCAGGTGCGACCGGAACGGGGAAAACGGTAACGTTGCAGATTCTGGCAGAGGGGTTTTCCTCGGCAGGCGTTCCTGTGTTTTTGTCCGATGTGAAGGGTGATTTGGCCGGTCTGTCGCAAGCGGGATCAGCGACCGCCTCGCTACATCCAAAACTGGTGGAGCGGGCTGAAAAAATTGGCTTAACTCCCTATGAATACAGTGCCTTTCCCGTTACGTTTTGGGATATGTTTGGCACGCAGGGCCACCCCGTGCGCACCACTATCGCTGAGATGGGCCCGCTATTATTGGCCCGCTTGCTAGAGCTGAGCGAGGCGCAGGAGGGTGTTCTGAATATCGCCTTTCGAGTGGCCGATGAGCAGGGCTTGGCACTGCTCGATCTCAAGGATTTGCAGGCGCTTTTGGTGTGGGTGGGTGAGCACGGCTCGGACCTCAGCTTGCGCTACGGCAATGTGTCACGCGCGTCTGTTGGTACCATTCAGCGCCGCCTGTTGGTGCTGGAAAATCAGGGCGGCGCAATGCTCTTTGGCGAACCTGCGTTAAGCCTGAATGATATGATTTCGGTCGATGCGGACGGGCGCGGGCGCATCAATGTGCTGGCGGCGGACAAGCTGATGCAGTCGCCGGGCCTATACGCGACATTCCTGCTGTGGCTGCTGAGCGAATTATTCGAGCAATTGCCCGAGGTGGGAGATCCGGACAAACCGCGTTTCGTCTTCTTTTTCGACGAGGCGCACCTGCTGTTTGACGACGCTCCCGATGCGCTGATCGACAAGGTGGAGCAGGTCGCGCGGTTGATCCGGTCCAAGGGCGTGGGCGTTTGGTTCGTGACGCAAAACCCTGACGATATTCCGGCAGATGTTTTGGGCCAGCTCGGAAATCGCGTGCAGCATGCCCTGCGCGCCTACACTCCGCGCGATCAAAAGGGACTGCGCGCGGCGGCCGAAACCTTCCGCCCCAATCCCCGTTTCGACACCGAGGACGCAATTCGGGAGGTTGGCATAGGTGAGGCTGTGACCAGCTATTTGCAGAAAAAGGGCGTGCCGGGCATTGCCGAGCGAACGCTGATCCGCCCACCCGCGTCACGTATGGGGCCGATCACCGATGCGGAGCGGGTAGCGGTTATGGCGGCCTCAGCATTGGGTGCGAAATACGATCAAGCGTTGGACCGTGAAAGCGCGTTTGAAATCCTGCGCCAACGTGCCGAAACCGCCGCGGTGGAGGAGGAGCCGGAGGCTGCCCCCGCGCCGGACCGACGCTATCGCGGCAGCAAGTCTGCACCCACCAATCGTGAATACAACAGCGGGCGGCGCTATAGTCCCGGCGGTGCGAAGGCGAAGCCCACACGCTCGCGCTCGGATTCGGTGACGACAACCTTTGGTAAATCGCTGGCGCGCCAGCTCGGCACTCAGATGGGCCGCCAGATTACGCGCGGTATTTTAGGAGGGTTGTTTCGTGGCAGATAAAATGAAAATCGCAGTGCTGGACGATTGGGCTGGCGTCGCGCGTGATTATGCCGATTGGGACAGCTTGGGCTACGTGAATGTCTTCACCGATCCGCTGGCTGAGGGTGATTTGCCTGACCTGTTAGCACCCTACGAGGTGATCTGCCTGATGCGCGAACGCACACCGTTTCCCGCTAAGTTGATCGCAGCGCTGCCAAACTTGCGCTTGCTGGTGACGACGGGGCCGCGCAATGCCTCCATTGATATGGACGCAGCACAGGCGCACGGCGTTACCGTATGCGCCACAGAATCGCGAAAAACTTCGACTGCGGAGCTAACGCTGACGATGGTCCTGCACCAAATGCGGGGGATCGGTCGGGAGACGGCGCGGTTGCAAGGTGGTGGTTTTCAGGGTGCGCCGGGCCGTGACATGACGGACCTGCGCATCGGTTTGGTGGGTATCGGCAACATCGGCAAGCAAGTCGCCGCCCTGTCCCGCGCGTTTGGGATTGCGCAAATCTCCGCGTGGTCGCCCAATCTGACGCAGCAGCGCGCGGATGAGGCGGGCGTGACCTTCGCCCCAACGGTTGAGGAACTGGCCGCGACATCAGACGTGCTGAGCATTCATATGGTGATGTCGCACAAAGTGGCCGGATTGGTGGGGGCGTCAGCGCTGGCGTCATTGCCGCCGTCAGCCTTGGTCGTGAACACCTCACGCGCTGGATTGCTGGACCGTGATGCCCTGTTCGGGTGGTTGGCCAAGGATGAAACCGCCATGGCCGCAATCGATGTGTTCGAGGCGGAGCCGCTGGCCGCAGGCGACCCGTGGCGGGCCGCCTCAAAACAGTTCGGTGATCGCCTGCTGCTAACCCCGCATCTGGGCTATGTCACGCAGGCGACATGGCGGGTGTTTTACACACAAACGGTGGACGCTGTTGCCGCCTATCAGGCGGGCGAACCTATTCGGGTGCTGTGATCACTCCAGCGGGCGGATGCGCAGTTTGTGAAGGCGATTGCGCTCCCGCTCCACCACCTCGATGCGGAACCCGCCAAAGGAAAAGACCTGTCCGGTGGTGGGGATCGTCTGCGCCTCGTGGATGACCAGACCGGCAATCGTGTTTGCCTCATCGTCGTTCAGGGACCAATCTGTCGCGCGATTCAGGTCGCGGATGGTCATCGTACCCTCAACCAGAACGGAGCCATCAGCGAAGCGTTCAATCCCCTCAACCTCCACATCGGTTTCATCGGTAATATCTCCGACGATCTCCTCCAGAATATCCTCTAGCGTCACCAACCCTTGCAGGGCGCCGTATTCGTCAACGACGAGGGCAAAGTGGCTGTGGCGGTGCAGAAACGCCCGCATCTGATCGTCCAGCGTCGTGGCGTCCGGTACGAACCATGGCTCCATCACCACGTCCATCACGTCAAAGTGAGACAGGGCGGACAGCCCCCCCTCACCCCGGATCAGGCTGTCGACGGCGCGCAGCAGGTCCTTGGCGTGGATGACGCCGACGATGTTTTCCGGCTCATTGCGGAACACGGGAATACGGGTGTGAGGCGAGCGCAGGCAGGTGGTCAGAATTTCCTCGGGCGGCAATTCAGCGTCGATCATCTGGATGTTGCGGCGGTGAATCATCACCTCCTCAACCGTGCGCAGCTTCAGGTCCAGCGCGGCCAGCAGGCGGTCACGGTCGTCCTTTTCCACGGACCCCTCGGAGGCGTGCATTGTAATCGCCTCGGCAATCTCCTCATGCGCCATGATCAGCGCCTCGGGGTCGGTGGGTACGCCAAAGATACGCAACGTCACGCGTACGATAAAGCGCACGAAGTTAACGACCGGTGCCAGAACCTTCACGATTAGGGCGATGGGGGTGGACACGAACGAGGCCATACGCTCCGGATTGATAATGGCATAGGTCTTGGGCAAAACCTCCGCAAAGATCAGCACCAATCCGGTCATTACCAATGTCGCCGCCGCCACGCCGTTTTCACCCAGCAGCGTCGTAAACAGCGCCGTTGCCAGCGATGTAGCCAGAATATTGGCCAAGTTATTGCCCAGCAGGATGCCGCCGATCAGCCGCTCCGGGTCTTCCTTCAGCTGCAACGCACGGTTCGACCCCTCACCATCCATGCCGTGCAGCTTTGCACGGTTGGCGGCGGTCAGCGCGGTTTCGGAGCCTGAGAAGAAGGCCGAGAACAGCAGCAAGACCAGAATCGCGACCGCCGGAAACCAGATTGCGGTGTCCGTGATGCTCAGACTGACGGTTTCTTCCATTGCGAGTTCTCCCGAACGTGACTGGTCGTTGTGCGCAACCCTCTTATGGTGTGTCTGGCCGAACACGACAAGCGGGAGCGAGATATGCGGATTGCAGATTTAGGTGACATTACAGGACCGCTGATCGCGTTTGGCGGGGTGCATTCCAACCGCCACGCGTTACAGGCACTATTGCAGGTTCCCGGTGCCAAGGTCTGTAACGGTGACATCGTGGCCTATTGCGCCGAGCCTGCCGCCTGCGTTGATATAATACGCGCAGCCAACATCCCCTGCATTGCGGGCAATTGTGAAAGCCAGCTTGCTGCGGACGCGCTGGATTGCGGTTGCGGATTTGAGGATGGCACGCCCTGTGATGTCATGTCAGCGCGGTGGTATGCGCACGCCAACGCAAAGGTTGATGCAGCGCGACGCGACTGGATGGGCGCGCTGCCCGACTGGGCGGTTCTGACGCATCAGGGCAAACGCTGGCTGGTCGTCCACGGCGCCCCGTCCGCGCAAAATCGCTTTGTGTGGAGCGTGACCGATTTGGCAGATGAAATCGCGCAGGCACAGGCGGTCGTCGGCCCGATCGATGGAATTCTGTCCGGCCATTCCGGCATCCCGTTCGTGCGGTCCGTTGGCCAGTACATGTGGGTGAATACCGGCGCCATCGGAATGCCTGCCCACGATGGCCGTGCGCAAACTTGCTACGCCCGGATTGACGGCGGCATCATCACGATTGAGGCGCTTAGCTATGATCATGAGGGCGCGCGCGCCGCCATGGTCGATGCCGGATTGGTACAGGGATACCACAACAGCCTCAGATCCGGCTGGTGGCCGAGCGAGGATGTGCTGCCTCAGGAGTTGCGTAGCCACTCGCGGACAGCCTGACTGACCGTCTCGGGCTGTTGGTGATGCAACCAATGATCGCAATTCTCCAAGGTTACGCGGGTCAGATTATCGCACAGCGCATCCAGCCCCTGCGTCGCTTCGGGCAATAGGGCCGTGTCATTCGCGCCCCAGATCAGCAGATGTGGCATGGTCACGCGCAGCTCTGTCTGCGCCCAGTTGGGCAGGGGGCGTGGCACACCGGCGGCGGCCACCTCAACCGGGGAAACGCGGTACCAGCTGACCATCCCCTCAATCGCGCGGGGGCGGGACCATTCGCGCAGGTAATCGTCGCGCACGTCCTGTGCCAGCCAGCTCATATCCATATTCGCGGCGAACAGGCCAATCAGGCGGGCGAAACCATCGGCCCGCAAAATATCCTCAACCCCCGGTTTGCGCAGCCAGTCGATATAGGCGCTGGCGGCCGATTGCGGGCCGCCAGCGCTCAACGCCTGCTGAAAACAGGTGGGATGCACGCCGTTCATGACGATCAGCCGCTCGATCCGGTCGGGCAGGGTGAAGGCGGCGGCGTAGGCGACCGCGGCCCCCCAATCATGCCCGACAAGCGTGACTTTATCGGCGCCGATGTGATCGATCACGGTGACCAGATCAGCCAGCAGATGCTTCATGGCAAAGCCACGCAGATCAGGCGCGGGATTGTGGCTGATGCCAAACCCGCGCTGATCGAATGCGACGCAGCGGTATTCGGGCAAGGCCTGCATCACGTCGCGCCACGCCAGCGCATGTTCAGGAAAACCGTGCAGGAACAGCAGCACCGGCGCGCCCTCCGGCCCGCTGGTCAGCAGGCGGGTAGGGTGGCCGTCGATCTGGATCAGAGTTTCTTTCATAGGGTCAGCGTGGCTGCGCCAGTCCTAATCCGCAAGCACTGTCGTCACATGCGCGCCTGATTCGAGCGTGCGGTGAACCGGGCATTTATCCGCAATTTCCAACAGCTTGGCGCGGTCTGCGGCGGTTAGATCGCCTTGCAGCCGCACAACACGGTTCAGGTGATCGATGCGCGCGTCACCTTGCGTGCAGGTTTCACAATCCGAGGCATGAACCTTGTCGTGGGTCACATCGACCGAAACATGGGTCAGGGCCAGCCCCTTGCGACGGGCATACATGCGGATGGTCATGGCGGTGCAGGCGCCCAGTCCCGCGCTCAACAATTGATAGGGGGACATGCCCATATCGGTGCCGCCATAGGCCAGCGGCTCATCCGCACGGATGTGATGGCGTGGTCCGGCATTGATATCCTGTAGGAAGCCCGCCGCATCCGCCTCGGATACGCGAACGATACCTTCTGGCGCGCCGACGGGTTTGGCGGGGGGCGTCAGATCAATATAGCGTCCGGCCCAGCTGGCGATGACCCCGGCGGCATATTCAGCGTCCTCGATCCGGGTCAGCAGATGATCCGCTTTATCCAGCGTCACAAAGCTTTTGGGATGCTTCGCAGCCATCCACAAATCAGAGGCATTGTTGATCCCCACTACGGTATCGCCGGGCGCGTGCATAATCAGCAGGGCACGTTTCAGCCGACCGACGGCATCAAACAGTCGCGCCTCTTTCACATCCTGCAAGAATTCCCGCTTGATGGTGAAGGGGCGACCGCCAAGGTCGACCTGCGCCTGGCCCTCGGTTTCGATTTTGTCGATCTGGCTCCCGAAATTCGCCGTAACATGATGCGGATCGGATGGCGCACCGATGGTCACAACAGCCTTTGCGCTGGCAATGTCAGGGGCGGCCGCCAGAACTGCGGCACCGCCCAGCGAATGACCAATCAGCAGATCAGGGGCCATGCCCAGCGATTCAAGGTGCTGTGCCGCGCGGCGCAAATCCTCGACGTTCGACGTGAAATGCGTGTTCTCGAACTCACCCTCGGAGTGGCCCAATCCGGTGAAGTCAAAGCGCAGAACCGCAATGCCCGCCTGTGACAGGCGTGCCGCGATGCGACGTGCTGCGGGAATGTCCTTCGAGCAGGTAAAGCAATGCGCGAACAGCGCCGTGGCAAGGTGAGGCCCGTCTGGACGATCCAGTCGCGCAGCCAAAATCGCACCGGAATGGCCCTCAAAAGTCAGTTTCTCCGTCGCCATGTCACTCTCATTCATTGTCGTTTCGATACGAAGCATTTAGGCACGAATACGGTCTGCATGACAGATCACGTCACGCGAAGGTGAGAGATGCGGATCGTGCACACTATTCTGGCGCTTGCTGCGCTTGGCCTGTTGTCTGCGATCCTGTTGGGATTCGCTGGCAGCGTTCATCCTGTGGGTGATAGCTTTGCTGCGTTTCGTCTGCATTCGGCTGGTGGTGCACTTGTGATCTGGGGGCTGGCGGCGCTAGCGGGCAGCCTGTGGGCCGAACGGATCAGTGGAATTGCGGCCTGCATCGCGCTGGGCTCAATCCTTTGGTCAGCTATGGTTCCCCGCCCGCAGGTGCCGGACAGCGCGATCCGGGTTTTGCAACACAACGTCTATTACCTGAACGACTCGGTGCAGCAGGCCGTCGATCAGATCGTCGTCGCAGATGCTGACATCGTGTTGTTGCAGGAGGTTCATCCGCATCGCTCCGACCCGTTCACCCAAATCCCGGCCTACGCGCAAAATCACATTTGCGATGAAAATCAGACGACGAACAATGTGATCCTGAGC
>Ga0209309_10002726_pt1 | contig 15773 bp, 10 predicted proteins | sample COGITO_mtgs_1204_2_FD_184807 | JGI IMG/M metagenome (GOLD analysis project Ga0209309, IMG submission 184807) | Pelagic marine microbial communities from North Sea - COGITO_mtgs_120412 (SPAdes) (version 2) | ecosystem: Environmental > Aquatic > Marine > Epipelagic ... | reverse complement strand
GCCGAATCTTATAGCCGGGAAAATGCGCTAAAGGCACGAATTTAAAGGACAAATGCATTGCATTTGACTTTTAGATAGTTACAATACGTAACACTTTTGCGCCATGACCGCCAGGCAATTAGCTAACACACAAAATTCAGCTAATTTGAGCGTTTTAACAACAAGGATGATCAAGCCAAATATCGACTTAGCAGCCATTTTCTCAGGCGCAATGACTACCTGCGCCACTACGGCAAAGCGATGGGGCACGATTCCCGATACCGAACCACAGAGTCTATAGATTAACTCATCGGAGATTGCAGTGAAGAATCAACACATCGTTTCAGCAGGCATATTGATTGCAGTAGTACTTTGGATGGTTATCCCCCAGAGTGCCGAAGAACCTGATGAGAGCAATATGCCGACTGCCAGCGCCGTTGTCGCTGTACCTGAAGGCGAATCGCTTGGCGAGAACCCAGGTAACTTCATCGTTCGCGCCGCCAGAATTAGCGAGCAGACTTATGCCGAGACGGTACGTGTGCGCGGCAGGACACAGGCTTTTCGCCATGTCGAGGTTCGCTCCGAACAGGCAGGCCGCATCGTAAGTGAGCCTGTCCCCCGTGGCGCGCGAGTGAGCAAGGGCGACCTGCTCTGTGAAATCGCTATCGATGATCGTGATTCCAATTTGCAGGAAGCCGTAAGCAGGCAAGAACAAGCAGAATTTGAATACGCAGCTTCGCGAGATCTACAGAGCAGAGGCCTGCAGTCCGACGTAATCGTTGCTCAGCTTAAGAGCGCTCTTGAATCGTCCAAGGCGGCCGTTGCGCGAGCCGAACTCGCCTTACAGCGAACCAAGATTGTCGCCCCCTTCGATGGTATCGCTGAAACTCGCAGCGTCGAGCTGGGCGATCTATTAAATGCCGGCGCGGTGTGCGCGTCGGTGCTCGACGATAGTCCTATGCTATTAGTTGGCGTCGTCCCAGAGCAAGATATAGGCAGCTTGCGCGTTGGCGCGAAAGTTAATGCCGAGCTGCTCACAGGTCAGCAGGTGACCGGCTCAGTGAGTTATTTGGCGCGGGCAGCGGACAATATCTCCAGAAGTTATCGAATAGAGGTAGAAGTCGACCCAGCTTTTACAGACATTCGCCAGGGCATTACAGCAGAAATTCTAGTAAATTCGGCCGACATTCAGGCACATCTAATTCCCTCGTCTTCGCTGACCTTAGACGATAGCGGGAGGATCGGTGTTAAGACTATCGGCGCAAATAACATGGTGGAACTTCACAACGTGACAATCGTTGGGGATAACACCAGTGCAATCAATCCAGGCGTTTGGGTCACCGGCCTGAGCGGCAACGTTAATCTTATAACTCTGGGCCAGGAAGTTGTCTTTCCCGGGCAACAAGTAGAAAGTAATTTCGACTGGTCCCGCTAGCCCTACCCCTAATTCGCAGTATTGAAGAGAGCCACCTTCATGAAAAATTATATTGATGCCGCCGTTTCAAGAGCACGAACTACCTTAAGTGTGTTCGTGGCCATAATGATAACTGGTTTCGCTTGTTATCTGGCGATTCCGGCAGAGCTAAACCCGGACGTCGAAGTGCCTATAGTTATCACCACGATAATACATCAAGGCATTTCTCCAGAGGATGCCGAACGTCTGCTGGCAAAACCTTCCGAGCTAGAGCTAAAGACAGTAGATGGCATCACATCTGTCAGCTCCTTCTCTAGCGAGAATGCGGCCACCATAATCACCGAATTCGACATCGACTTTGAATCTCAATTTGCACTTAGCGAAGTGCGCGAAGCGATCAACAGAGCTAAGGCGCGTTTTCCTGCGGACACAGAGGAACCTCTGATCCAGGAAGTGTCGGCGGCAACGTTACCGGTAGTACAGATCGCGGTAGGCGGCAATGGTGTTCCCGAGAGAGTGTTATTGCAGGTAGCAGAAGAGCTACAACGGGAGATCGAGATTCTACCTACTATCCTCGAGGCTGAGATGGTGGGTAACCGTGAGCAGCTGCTGGAGGCAGTTATTGACCCAGCCAAGCTTGAGACCTACGGAATATCCAATGCTTCGATCATACAAACCGTAACCAGCAACAACCGGTTGATCCCCGCGGGCCAGGTAGATACCGGCCAGGGTAGCTTCTCCATAAAGGTTCCCGGGCTGATCGAAAATGCCGACGACCTGTTCAATCTGCCACTCGCATCGAATGCCGATGGCGTTCTGACCGTATCAGATATTGCGGATGTAAGACGTACTTTCAAAGACGCTACGCGCTACTCCTATGCGAATGGTTCAGCCTCAATCTCATTGAACGTAATGAAGCGTAAGGGCACTAGTGTTACTGAGGCTATGGAGCAGGTTGATATCGTGGTCCAGCAGATACGCCCTAGCCTGCCACCAGCTGTCAGCCTTTCCTATATCAACAACACCGCGCCACTGGTTATCGAGCAGAACATGGGCCTGCAGGGTAATATGGCTACGGCCATGGTGCTTGTGCTAATTGTGGTAATAGCCTCAGTGGGTGTTAGATCGGGGTTGCTGGTTACTCTTGCCGTTCCCTTCTCATTCTTCTTCGCCTTCATCGTTATTCGCTTATTGGGATTCACCTATAATTTTATGGTGATGTTCGGATTGCTACTGGGCCTGGGCATGCTCATCGATGGCGCCATAGTGATGGTGGAATATGCCGATCGCAAAATGGCAGAGGGACTCAATGCGCGCGACGCCTATAGAGCCGCCGTAGATCGCATGTACTGGCCTATCCTCGCATCGACAGCAACTACTCTTGCCGCGTTCCTGCCGATCATGTTTTGGCCTGGAGTTTCGGGGCAGTTCATGAGCTACCTGCCCATCACGGTATTTGCCGTTCTAATCGGCTCGTTGTTCTATGCGCTATTGTTCGCACCAACCATAGGTGCCTTGATAGGCAAATCCAGCGCCGCCGATCAGACCTATCTACAAAATCTGGAAGGTGGCGACCCGCTTAAGACTGGCGGTATCACGGCCGTCTATGCCAAGATTTTAGGCTTTGCAGTACGCGCCCCGCTAACTGTATTCTTCACCAGCATCGCTAGCCTAATCATTATTATCATGGCCTATGGTCAGTACGGTAAAGGCGTTGAATTCTTCACGGGCGTTGAACCAAGCCAGACCCAGATCCAAGTCTTCGCCAGAGGCAACTCTTCACCGGCCGAGCTGCGAGATGTCATGCTAGATGCCGAGGCTCGCATCCGCGAAGTCGGTCATTTCAAGGGTATTGTCACTCAGTCCGGTGCAGGTCAGCAGCTAGGAGGCGGTCAACAGGCAGCTCCAGATCTTATAGGCACAATCTTTCTCGAGATGACGGATCGCCGCGATAGAGATATCGATGGCTTTGAGGTGGAGAATCGCTACCGAGATGCAATCGCCAATTTGCCTGGTGCCAGGGCGGAAGTAGTTACTATCGAACAAGGCCCACCAGTTGGAAAAGCCGTGCAGCTGGAACTGTCCGGCGACGATCTAGAAGTACTCTTCGCTGAGGCTGCCCGCATTCGCAATCATATGGAAAACGAGATGACAGGGCTGATCGATGTCGACGATACGGCGCCAGTACCTGGCATAGAATGGGAAATCGTCGTTGATCGCGCCAGAGCCGCGATGTTCGGCGCCAACATGACAGAGATCGGTACCGCTATACAGCTAATGACCAACGGCGTGTTCATGGGTGACTACCGCCCAACGGACAGTGAAGAAGAAGTTGATATTCGAGTGCGCTACCCTGCAGAGTATCGTGGCCTAGAACAGATGGACACAATTCGCATTAACACGGCGAGTGGTGATCTGGTTCCGATAAGCAGTTTCGTCACCAAAGTCGCGAAGCCCGCAGTGAGCTCGATTCAGCGTGTTGATGGAGAGAGGGTTGTCTATATTCGAGCGAACCCGATGCCAGGCGTGGTTGCAGACAACAAGGTGCAGGAATTAGAGCAGTACATGGAAGAGACACCAACCGCTCCAGGGGTAACCTATCTGTTTAGAGGCGCGAATGAAGAGCAGGAAGACTCGGCTGCGTTCCTGTCTTCAGCCTTCTCCCTCGCTTTGGCATTGATGGCGATATTGCTGGTTACTCAGTTCAATAGTTACTATCAGGCTCTACTAATACTGTCCTCTGTATTGCTATCTACAGCAGGCGTATTGCTGGGGCTACTCATCACAGGTCAGACATTCAGCATAATTTTGACCGGCATTGGCATCGTCGCCCTGGCCGGAATTATTGTGAACAACAATATCGTTCTGATCGACACCTTTAATCACTTGAGGGAACAACACAAGGACTGGTCGCTCAGCGATATTATCGTTCACACCGGCGTACAAAGGCTACGTCCGGTTTTCCTTACAACCTTTACCACGGGTTTTGGCTTGCTCCCATTAGCCATGCATGTGTCAGTTGACTTAATCGGCGCCGAGATCGAAGTTGGTGGCCCGATAACATCACAGTGGGTAAGTCTGGCGTCGGCAATTGTATTCGGTCTGTCTTTCGGCACGATTCTGACACTGGTGGTAACTCCGGCCATGCTCGCTCTACCAGACCGTCTTCGGTCATTATTGGGCAAACTGCCAGGACTACGAAAGCCCGAGCCTAGCCTGAGTCACTAGACTCAGCAGGGTTCTCACCTCTGCGTGGCGGCCGATTCTGTCTAGGGTTTTGGCCGCCAAATTCACTGTACGCCGATTTGAGTTCGTGTGAGAATACAGCCTTGTTCTTAACAGAAACGGTTCATTGATGGGGCTTTTAGTCACATTCTTCGCTGCCAGCATCTTCTTCTCTTTCCTCTGTTCGATCTTAGAAGCAGTATTGCTTAGCATCACCCCTGCCTATGTCGCAGCGCAGGACAGAGACGGCACGGCCATATCCAAAAAACTCTCCCGTTTCAAAGAAGATATAGACCGCCCACTTGCCGCTATTCTCACCCTGAACACTATCGCTCATACAGCTGGGGCCATCGGCGTGGGCGCTCAAGCGGCTATTATCTTCGGTGCAACCAAGATCGAAATTCTTGGATTAACAATTATCAGTTGGGAGGGTTTTATCGCAGGAGCGATGACTCTGGCAATTTTAATATTCTCAGAAGTAATTCCGAAGACCCTTGGCGCAAACAACTGGCAGGCATTAGCCCCCCTATCCGTCAGGATTATTAATCTACTTATGCTGGTGCTTGCACCAATGATCTGGTTAAGCCAACTCATTACAAAGAATCTAAAGAAAGACAAAGATAAGCCCGTTCTGAGCAGGAGTGACTTCTTGCTAATGACCGAACTCGGCAAAGAAATTGGTATCCTGAAGGAGAGCGAACAGAAGGTAATCAAGAACCTGCTGCGCTTTAGCCGGATATTAGTCAAAGATGTGATGACCCCGCGTATCGTAGTTGTTACCGAGAATGGCACTACCACCATTCAGGAATTTCATGAGCGTAACGCGGAACTACCTGTCTCACGAATTCCCATCTATCAGGATAGCAAAGATAAAGTTACCGGTTATATTCTTAAAGACGAATTACTGCTTAGTCTTGTAGAGGGCAAAGGAGATCAGGAGCTGAATTCCTTGCGCCGCGACATAATCATTACCCATAGTGCCAGCCCGATTCCAGACCTGCTCGACAAATTTATTCTGGAGAATGAACACATCGCGCTAGTCGTCGATGAATATGGCGGCACAGAGGGTATTGTAACCATGGAAGATATCATAGAAACCCTGTTAGGCATCGAGATAGTCGATGAGATGGACAACGCCGAGGATATGCGTGCTCTCGCAAGAAAAAACTGGGAAGTCCGGGCTCACAAGATGGGTCTGCTACCCGCGGATAAAGAAAAAAAAGCGAAGCCTTAGTCTACACAGGGCAACGCAGACCTAGTACCAGCATCAAATCACCTTAGCCACTGAGTTGCTGAATTACCAGTGACACATTTTGCTACCAAGCGCTCGCTCGGTTTTCCCTAGCGAACTCTACTAGTAGTTCAAAGAAAAACCGATCGAACGTTCAGTAACGGGCTAATGCGCTAGGCATTGTGACAAATTGTAATCCCTTAGTTACTCGCGAAGGGTCTGTGATAATATTTTTCCACTTTACAATTTAGCGATATAAGGGATATACCGCCGAGTCTGTAAAGAGTTAAAGCTTGGAGCTTGGGAGTTTTTCTTTGTTCCCCCCCCTTTTCTTATAGCATTGAGTAGCTTTCAAGTTTCCACTTTAGCGCCTTCGCTTTTCCCTGTTACAAACCTTGTTCTCTTTTCGAGTTCAACGCACAACTCCCAACATCAATACTTCTCACTCGAATAGTCGAAGGCAGTCGATCTATCAATCTGCTTTGAGTGAAATTTTTACGAAAAACGTAAGGAAGTGATGTTGCTAATCTACGCTGACGAACACTCTACCCTTGCTCTCACTGTAGCTGGGTCTACGAGGTTTTGAATCTCCCGACTGCCGCGGGTGCCGACGTCGCATTTCTAGATTGAGATCGGATGCGAGGAAAAGCTCCCTCTCACAGATTTTTATGTTCTCTGCCAGCATCATAAAACGAGGATCTCCAAGTGACAGCGTATTTTGTGCCACCCGCATCCTGAGCTTGAACAGCCTGTTGGCTTTCCGTAGATGCTGGATCTGATTCCCATCGAGGTTCACATTAAAGGCGGTGATGTGCCAATTACTTATCTTCTTAAGACCCTGTTCGAGACGGAGGTCGTCGATGTCATAGAGCCGCAGGTAAAGATGCTCCTGGTAGGCATAATGCTTATTCACTTTCTCCCAATTCTTCAGAGCAACTTCGGAAGAAATAATACTCTCGATGATAGAAATCTGAGAATCGTGATAAAGCCCTCTATTAACCCTGGCCACATGCAAAGCCTGCTTAAAGAAGGATAGGGCTTGCTGATACTCGCCAGCCGATTGGCTCTGTCTACCGAGGTCTTGAAGCGGCTCTATCTGGCGTTGATCGTATGCTCCAAAGTCCGTATCGAGTACCGTGATTACCCTTGAAATGGGACCCACAGACGGCACCAAGTCGTCAGTCATATTAACTGATAGCCCCTGAGCGAATGTGTTACTGGAAAAAAGTGCGATACTTAGCGATGCGATAAGCGTCGCTAGCAGTTGTGGAATGAAAGAATAGTCTGTTGGATTCAGTTGCTCTATTTTCATCATGACTCTGCGCCATTTGTGAAAATACTATGTCGCAAAAAATGCAATGTTCAATCAGATTCGGTACTTATTTCACGGAAGCACAAAAACTCTTTGACAAGAATAAATATTAATTTCTTTAATAACAGAGGGTTAGTAAAGGTTTAAAATGTCGAGCGGGTTTGCGATTAACGGTAGGTACGATTGGCAATCAGTGATTCTGCAAGAATTAGAAGCATGACCAGACATAAAATCCACCACCAAACTCGCTGCGGCCGCTCCAATTCTTCTATAAGCTGTGCCGTTCTTACCTCTCTAGATTGATTCGGCTCGGTATCGGGGTTGATGATCTGGTCATACAAGTTCGCGACCGGAGTACGACTGAAATTCGATTCCTCGGGTATGCCATTCACTGCGAAGCTGACCAAATTACCATTAATTCTCGCGTTAATCATACCTGGAGTAGTCGCCGTGGTTACAAAATTATTGTTGCCAAATTGAATAGCGCTTCCGGCAGCGTCCGTAGCCTCGATAGATTGAGCCACTCCCAAGGGGTCTAGATCTAGGCTATCCCCAACCTCGTAGGCTCGCTGCTTTGGACTCTGCTGCACCAAGTGTCTGAGCGTTTCATGCACGAAGGGCAGGAAAAGTCCCTGTAGCGCCAGGTTATTCCACTCCAGGTCCAGTGATGAGGCAAACAGGATGACCTTACCCTGGCCCACACTACGCTCTAGAAGAGCGGGTTCGGTATTATCGAATTGCATCAGCACATCAGCATCTTCATCGGCTAACAACGACCAGTGATTCTGAAACCGGGCTGACCAGTCACTGCCAAGAGGGCTCAGTATTGGATGACGATGATCAAAATCCGCTATAACCAGATAATCATCAAGCCCAAGCTGTCCTCTGCTTTGAATGATAGCAGGCGCTATCTCGGCAAATTGTCGATTGAAAACCTCAGGCGTCACTCTGTCTGCAGGCGCCAATAGCAGACTGCCACCGTTTCGAACATAGTTAGTGAGCGCTGCCGCCTGGCCGCTGCTAAGATCACCAACATTCAGTAATACCGCGACATCGTTCTGTCGCAAACTGGCCAAGCTAAGCTCGCCAGGCTCAATTGTCTGCAATACAAAAGGTGACTGCGCCGCACTGCTCACGGCGAGACCAAACCAGTGCCCTTCATCATCAAACCAATCGTCTGATGCCTCACCGTTGACTAACAACACGCGAATCTTCGGCAGGACATCTACAGTGAAGAAATAGGAATTATCGACAGCAAAATCATCGCCACTTACCCGCACCTCACCCGTGTGGGTTCCCTGTGCGTCAAAGCTGGTAGAAAAAGTGACTACTTGCTCGGAGCGATCTGCCAAATCGACAGGCACCCGCTCGATAAAGTCTCCATCCACATAGAGGCTAACATCGCCCTGCTCTAAGTACAGAGTGCCGGTAGAGCGTACTCGAGCTAAAATCTGCTGCTCGGTCGCATCTTCGAGGAGTTGTTCGGGGGACCTAACATCGGTAAGCACGAGGTTGCTACTCTCCTGCGCCGCTACATCTATGGTATTAAAAGCAGTTCCTGGAGAAAGCTTCCAGCCCTCCTCAGAATCATTCATAGCAATATCCTGAAAGTCACTAATCAGATAGACCGCCCGGTTCTCAAAGCGCGAGGTCTCAAGCAATTGGTCGGCCAGACGTAGATTAGGCATATAACGCGTAGTGCCATAGCCTGGCTCGTCGATGCTATTGATCAGTGATCTGACGCTATCGATATCGGTACTCAACTCACGCACCACATCGGCAGAGTTCGAGAAGGCTATCAAGGCTACTTCGTCACCGGAGGTCATCCCAGCAAGCAGATCGATAGCCTCCTGTTTTGCCTGATCAAAATTGTCCTCATAGCGCATGCTCATCGAGAGATCGAGCATGATCACAGCAGACATGGGATCTGCATCAAGCAGTCGCGCCACCGTCTGATCAAACAGCGGCCTCGCAAAGGCGAATACCAACAAGGCGATAACCGCCGATCTGAGCGCTAACAACAACCACTGTTGGATATGTTGAAACAGAATCAATTTCTTGGAGGTTTTCTTCAGGAAACGAATTGTACTAAACATCACCTTGGGCGGTTTTTCCTTGCGAATAAGGTGAATCGCTATTGGAATCAGCGCCGCCAACAGACCAAGTAAAAATAGAGGAGTCAGAAATACCATTTAGAAGCTCTTCGCTCGTTTACTCATATAGGCTGACAGGGCCGCATCTAGGGGCTCTGACGTGTTCATGAGACAATAGTCAACACCACTGCGCTGACATTGCTTCTTACAGAAGGCAAGAAACTCATTGAGGTTCTCAAGATAGGCTTTGCGGATCGCTGCCGGTGTAGTGATGAAGCTCTCATCGCTCTCCATATCCACAAACTCTGATGCCTCGTTGAAAGTAAAATTCAGCTCAGCATCGTCCATCACATGAAATACTATGACGTCGTTACCCATTCCTCGCAGATTCTGTAAGGTTTTTATCAGTCGGTCCTCGTCATCAAGCATATCCGTAATCAAAATGACTATACTTTTTTTATTTAGCGAAGCTGCCAGGTCGATCAGGGGCTTCACTGAGTCGGTTTTCTTTCCCGGCTTAATCTGAGCGAGGGTTCGCAATATATGCATCAGATGTGGCTGCCTACATTTCGCTGGAATATAGTTGTTAACCTTGTCATCGAAAGTAATCAAACCGACGGCGTCGCGTTGCCTATTGATAAAATAGGATAAGGCTGAGGCCAGTGTAATGCCATAGTCCAGCTTGCTCGTTTCCCCTGAGGAGTAAGACATGGAAGCACTGGTATCCAGTACGACCATACAGCGAACATTCGTTTCGTCCTCATACTGCTTGATATAAAACTTTTCGCTTCGTGCATATAGCTTCCAGTCTATATGCCGCATGTCGTCGCCACGGTAGTAGTGACGGTAGTCATTAAATTCCGGGCTAAAGCCTCGATTTGGACTTCTGTGCAGGCCTGAGAGGAAACCTTCTACGACCACTCTAGCTCTAAGCTCGAGATTATCGAGCCCGGCGAGGACTGAAGGATCTAGAAAATTTAGCGAGTCAGACATTACAGTTCCGTTTTTCGATGATCAATCAAGGCTATTATAGATTCGAAGTCGGCTCGGGCACTTCATCTAGCAGGCGCTTGACCACATCGTCGGTTGTAATTCGTTCTGCCTCGGCATGAAAATTCAGTAAGACCCTATGGCGCAATACAGAAGGGGCGAGTGCTCGCACATCACCGTAGGACACATTGTAGCGACCGAGTAATAGAGCCCGCACCTTGCCCGCAAGAATGAGGTTCTGCGAGGCACGAATACCTGCCCCCCAACTCACCCAGTCTTTTATGAACTGTGGAGCGTTCTCGGACTGCGGCCGCGTCGCATGCACGAGCCGGACAGCGTATTGAATAACGGCCTCAGCGGCTGGAACCTGTCGCGCTATACGCTGAAATTCGAGGATATCCTCCCCACTCAGCGGGTGAGACAGAGCCGTAGTATTCGTCTGCGTGGTGCTACTCACCACTTTCACCTCGTCTTCTTCCGTAAGATATCCAAGTTCTATCTTAAACATGAAGCGATCGAGTTGTGCCTCGGGCAGAGGATAGGTTCCCTCTAGCTCTATCGGATTCTGTGTGGCTAATACGAAAAATGGAGCCGACATAGGATGAGTGACCCCGGCAGCCGTGACCTGTCGCTCTTCCATCGCCTCCAACAGCGAGGACTGGGTCTTCGGTGGCGTTCTGTTTATCTCATCCGCTAGTAGGATGTTGGTAAAGATTGGACCTTTGACGAACTTAAGAACACGGTTGCCGTCCTTCTCCTCAACGATCTCCGCACCCACCACGTCAGCCGGCATCAGGTCCGGCGTGAACTGTATTCTACTGAAATCGACCTGAAGAATATCGGCTACAGTCTTGATCAGAAGCGTCTTTGCCAGACCGGGAACACCAGTGATCAAACAGTGACCTCCAGCGAACAAGGCAATTAACAATTCATCGATAACATCTACCTGACCGATAATGACCTTCTGAATCTCGGCGACGATCTGATCGCGACCATCCTGCATCTTCTTAACCAGGGACAGGTCATCTGCAGTGTCGATTGGAGCGGCGTCGATGGAGTCTATTGCTGTTTCTTCAATGTCTGTCATGTCTAAGTCCTGTCTTTCGATTATTCAATTGTTCTATTTATAGTTATATTTCTGTTTCTGTTTTTGTTTCTAGATAACTTTATAAGCACTTTTATGCCGCGACCGTTGCGTCAAATCAATACCCTGTAAACGACTAGTGGCTAAACGCGTAAATTAGAAAGTTGATACCTATCTTGTAAGCATCGTTCGTAGACTTCGTCGGGTAGCCTTTATAGAAGGTATGCTCCCAACCGTCACCAAGATCGGTATTATAGTTTGCCACCATCATGACACGACCATCATCGTCCAGGACCGCATAGACTTCCGGGGGGTAGCTGGGATCATCGAGCTTCATAAAACCACCGAAATCCCAGGTCACCATACGCCCGGGAACTTGAGCCACTTCGTCTATATCGAAAAACACATGAAATATCTCATGTGTATTATTCAGTTTAACAATCTCGCGCTCGGGAAATATCTTGCCCATCTCCATAAACATATCATCGAGATGGGGCTGACCCCAGAAGTCGTCAACCATCACGAAGCCACCACGAAACATGAATTCGCGCAATGCCTCGATCTCCGCTGGCGCAAAATTAGGACCACTATAGGACGAACCTATGGGCACTCTCTTCCAATTCATGTAGAGAAATATATTCTCAAACAACTCAGGATCGGTAAGCTCAATAAACTTGTGATTACCTGGATTCGTATCGACATTGGTATAGCGCTGTACGCCGCGCAAAAAATTCTCATCGGAATCGGGATAGTCTGTATCCCACCATCCACCGCGACGACGCATGCCGTAACCACCTCTGGCTCCGCCCGCGTGATTTGTGTACTGGCCGCGTATCCACTGAAAGTCGGTTATCTCTTCGCCATAGATAGCAGGATCCTCATCATTGCCAAAATCGAATACCTGGGCAACTGCAGCCGACTGAGCAAGCAGTAGAACGCCAGACAAAAGCAATAAGAGTGACTTAAGATTTCTCAATTTAATCTGAGTCCCCGTCTATAGATTGCAGCAGTATTCTCTGCGCTCGCTGATAGCTAGGCGCAGTTTCCAATGCCCGTAGAACGTTTTCTTTCGCCTCCAGGGTCTGTCCGTTCCGCAGATATGCCTCAGCAAGGTTTGTCTGTGCCTCTGCCGGATCGTTAATTTCAAGTTTAAGAAGCACCTCATACTCGGTAACAGCCAACTGACTATCGCCAATGGTCTCGGCGTAGCTGGCCTTCAACTGATGCACATCAGCGCGATAGGGATCCACTTGAATTGCACGATCGATATAGTATTCGGCACGCTCGAAATCTCCCCCTTCCAAAGCCGATTCAGCTAAGAGAACAGCGGAACCGTAATCGTGTTGCAGATTTTCCAGCAATATTTCCAATTGCCCCAGCTGCGCCTCGCGGTTGCCTTCCTGCTCGTAGATCTGGGACAACACCAGAGGAGGACTGGGATAGCCGGTATAGGATGGAAGCAATTCATAGGCCTGATTCAAATACTGTTTCGCCTCGAAGAAATTTTCTTCTTTGAACAGAACAATGCCCAACTGTAGGTAAGCTTGAAAATCTCTGTCGTTCTCTTCGATACGAGCACGCATATGTTGCTTGAGTGACGCGTTGTTATAGAGTTCTGCCAGAATCGCACTGGAATTTTCACGCACCCCATGGCCATGGCCATCGCCTTCATCTGGCACGTCTTCTGTGTGCACATAGACATTGATCTCAGCGACACGGCGATCAATCCAATTTCTAAAACCATCGTCGAACTGATCAAGGCTTAAATCGAATACCACGTCGAAACGTTCGTCGTCTTCTTTAATCAACCCGTATTGATCGACTAGTTCGACCAACTTTACGAAACCGTATTCGTCGGCGATATAGTCAACCACCAGGTAGGCCTGAAAATAGGCAAAACCCAGATCGGCATTGTTGCGGGCGCCGGAGAATCCAGAATTAAGATCAGCTACATGAAGTAATTTATCTTGCTCTGCGGCACGAACCAGGTCCAGCCCCTGACTTCGGCCCCAGTAAGGTCTGCCCTCACGCTCTTCATAGACAGAGATACCTTCGGAGAGCCAACGCGGCATGCGATTACCTGTCATCTGCAGAGTAATTACATGCATGAACTCATGCCAGACGATCTCCTGCCAATTCGCTGATAGGGTGTCGGGCGATATCAGTGTAATCACCTTGCCGAAACAGATTCCGACCAGGGGCCCAATATCCGGCAGTCCCACAGAGCGCACGGCAAAGTCTTCCGATTTTTCGAATACTTCAATAAGGATAGGCCCTTCGGGCTCGAAGCCATATTTAGCCGTTAAGGTGTCCCAGCCTTCCTCTAACAGTGGTTCTAGATAGGGCCAGAGAATGTCTGCATCGTTCTGGCTCATGTGAACCTTGAAGTGCGCACTCTCCTGCGTCGTATAGGTTTCAAGAGTATCGAAAACTTTCAACATATTAGAAGTCATAACATTGAAAGGATCATTCTCGTAACCGATCTCGAGATTGGCTTTACCCTCTTCCTCTTCACCCAGACGAATCAGATTACTTCCAAGTAGAGTGTATCCCTGCCAGTACTGGGAATCGGCTGCGATAGCCGCCCGCGCAAATTCAACAGCCTCGTCGAACAGGTAGTTGTTGCCGAAGGTATCTGCGACGTTACCCAGAAATATAGGATTGTTAGGACTAAAAGCCTCTACTTGCGCAAGATAGTCCGCATACTCATCGCTGCGCTCTTCCAGCGCCGCCTTCGATGCCAGCACGCTCAGCGTCTTCAATGACTCCGGATTAAGCGCAAGCACACGCTCGAAATAGTCCATCGCTTCATCTTCTCTTCCGTTGAGCATCAATAACTGGCCATAGGTCTCCATGGCTGGAATAGAATTTGGGTTTATCGCTAGAGCACGCTGCAGCGCTCGTTCGTCACCAACAACGTTGGCAATGCCAACAAGAGCTGGTACATAACGGCCATTTACATCCAGGGCCTCCTGATAAGAGCGTTCGGCATCGGAGGCATTGTATTTTTCGAGGAAGAGGTCGCCCCATAGCGTGTGTGCTTCCAGGTTGTTCGGATTTGCTCGTGTAGCTTCGCTAAACAAACTGTTCGCATCATGGAAATTCCCCATCAGCCAACTTGCCAGCGCCACCATGGCAACGTCTTCCGAGGCGAACACCAATCCATTGTTATAACGTTGCACCGCCTGATCCAATATAGACACCGCAAGTTGCTTCTGGCCTACGAAGTCGAGCAGACTGCCGTATTGCACCAGTGTACGTACAGGTGGATCCGCCAGACCTAGCACTACTGCCTCTAGTATCCGCAGTGCCTCTTGCGACTCACCTACCGCCCGCTTGATTTCGGCAAGCTGTGTCCCGAGCAATGGAAAACGTGCATAGTCGTTATCGTCTATAGCAGCCTCTACAACGCTCATGGCCTCCTGATAATTACCCATCATCGCGAAGGCTTTACTTGCTCCCACTAGCCCCTCATTGCGATCCAGACCATCCGCCATCTGAAAGATGTCTGTAGCCGCCGCATAGGACCCTGTTATTAATAATTGTTCGCCGCGAAACAACGGAGACTCGCCTGTATTCGTCTGCGGTGAATCCTGTGCCGATACATCGAAACCCAAACCCGCCAGCAAGAAAACGGCGGCTATACAATATTTCTTCGCCATATGCTTATCGCTCACTCTGTTCAACCGGATTAACCTGTTCATTGAATTGTCCTGTGGCTCTAGCCAGATCTACAAGCAAGACTTCCAGCTGCTGCCAATAATCATCTTCCAAGAACTCCGCCTTACGCCCTCTCAAGATAAAAACCGAACGCTCTAAATCTTGCATGCGGCTCTTAAGACGAATCGCTTCGGCTGATAAACCAACCGTGTCATCTACCAAGTTATCTATATAGGCTATCTCAGCCAGCCTGCCATCGATTTCTGCCGTGGTCGGATTCAGGCTGAACAGCGCATCACCATTGTCGTCCAGGCCCGCATGTTCCGACGCCAATCTGCCCTGTTCCTCATAGAATTCTTCGACATTACTCTTCGCATAGTTAAACGCCTCCAATATCGACACGCGATTATTCTTATCTCTGTCTCCGTTGCGGCTATCCAGGGCTTCGATGAAATAATTCGAGAACACAGGATCAAATTTTTCCGAGGAGGAACGAGTAGAAGAAACAACCACACGACCCTCACCGGATAAGGAGGCGGAGAATCCGTAACTCGCCGAGGTCGTGTTGACTATAATCATGTCCTGCTGATCGAATATATCCAACATCGCAGCAAATTGGATGCCGGTAATATCCGGCCCGACTATATTGAACTTCGATTCCTCATCCGAGCCACTACCGTGACCGATCAGGTAGATTGTAATTTGATCGCCCGTCTTCACTATCGATTGCAGCCGCGCCAGCTCTGCCTCGATTCCCTGCAAATCACAGACAGCATCTATGCGTT
>Ga0209309_10002715_pt1 | contig 15823 bp, 8 predicted proteins | sample COGITO_mtgs_1204_2_FD_184807 | JGI IMG/M metagenome (GOLD analysis project Ga0209309, IMG submission 184807) | Pelagic marine microbial communities from North Sea - COGITO_mtgs_120412 (SPAdes) (version 2) | ecosystem: Environmental > Aquatic > Marine > Epipelagic ... | reverse complement strand
GTTTCACTTCGTCCTCTTCATCGTCGTCGAGAAGAGGCGCTCGCATTCAAAGAAGCAGTCGCAGCAGAAGACAAAACGCGGGGTGCTCTTCGTCTTCATCTTCTCCTTCTGGACAGACGACGAGTTCTAATCAGCAGATCTTAAGAGACGTGACGAAGAAACTCCGCGATTGCGTCAAGAGGAAAGCGCCGTCATCCGCCGTCGATTTGCTCGTGTCTTTAGGGAGAGACCATGGGATCGAACCGGACGCGCGCGCGGCGTCCACGTGCATCGCGGCGTGCATCGCCGGTCGGGATTTAGACATGGCGGAAAAAGTGTTCGAACAAGTGTTTGAAGGCGGCGTGTGCGAACCGGATGAAATCGCCGTCGCCGAACTCGTGAAAGGGTATTTGACCATTGGGAGAGAGAATGTGCCCTTGTGGCAGAAAGCGACGAGTTTATGCGCCAAGATGACGAACGAGTACGGGATCACAAGAACTGCGGTGACGTACAACGTTTTATTGCAATGCTGCGCGAATACGAACGATTTTGAGAGAGCGGAGGAAATTATCGATACCATGTACGATGAAGAAGTCGCGCCGAGTCCGGAGACGTTTAAAGCGGTGGAGAAGAGGAGGAGCATTCGCTCGTACGCGAAGAAGGTGTTGATGTAAAAAAAACAGAAAGGAAAAGAGAGAGAGCATTGATGATTGCTTACTTGTTTGTATTTCTATGTATACTCCATCGAGAGGTGCTATTATCTCAGTTTGTTGCCACCGCCTTTGAAGGCGCTAAAGCCGTCCTTCTTCTCGGTCGTCCCATTTTTATCGTCAGCAGCGTCTGCGCTCTTCTTCTCGGACTCTTTTTGTTTTTTCCTCGCCATCGCCGCTACTCGCGCGCCGCCGCCAAACATGACTTTCCCAGCCGCTTTTCGTTCCGCTCTTTCTGCTTCGGATAAACTCTTCTTCTTTTCGTCGTTGGCGCCTTCGGCGTCGCCTAAAACGCCGCCTTCGCGCAGTTTCTGCCACTCTTTCGTCACTCGCAAAGAGGTTGTCGGAAGCTCTACTTTTACCGGTTGCGATTCCCCAACTTTAGGCGCTTTCCCGTCCAATCGGTTCCCGCTCCCCGCGAACGCTAAAAACGTATTTTTGTTGTTCTCTTCTTCTTTTTCATCTTTCTTTTCTTCTTTTTTCTCGTCTTTCGCTCGCGTCGATGTACTTCCGCCGGTCAAATCCACCACTCCGTTCTCATCCACGTCCATAAAACTTTCCTCTTCTCCATCTCCTCTTTTCTTCGTCGTTGTCGTCGTCGTCGTTGCATTACCACCACCACCTCCTCCTAAACCTCCTCCCTTACTATTATAATCCGGTTCCACGTAATCCAACGGCGCCGCGAAATCCACCTCGCAATCCGTCTCCACCACGCACACCCCGTCCGCCGGCTTCGCCTCAATCACGTCGATAAAATATCTCTTATTGTTGTATTCAATCATAAACGTATCGTTCACGGTTAAGCACGTGTAATTTCTCAAACACGTTTCCAACACCGCCTTCGGGTTGCTAATGTTCAGAAAATCGCTCGTTTGCGGTTGCAGCTTCACGAACGTCCCTTTCGGTAACCGCGCGTTTTTCACTCTCAGAACGTCCCCTTCTACCAGTCGTAAGTTTTGCATCATCCAGTACGGAAGATAACACACGCCTTCATCGGCGATGAATTCTAAAACCCCGCAGTGCGTTTTTGTTTTCTCTTTCACGTTTTCAACGTTGAACAACATCGGGAAATCCAAGTCTCCGAGTTGCGACAATCTGTCCAACGCGCTCGGTGGTAGGATGATTTTGTCCCCTTTGTCCAACTCCGAGCGGTCGATGAACGAGACCGGGTAGGCTCTGTATTGCGCTTCGAACAGAGACGATCTGTTGTTTCCTCTTGGGTCTCCTCCTCCTCCAAATCGAAACATTCTGAGGATGAACTTCTTCTTTGTCTTCTTCTTCTTCTCTATATAAGAGCGTTTTTGATTTGCGTCCGTGTGTGTGTGTAAATCTGATGAAACGAAGAATTTTTTTTCTTTTTTCTGAGAAAGAAATTCTTGGTGACAGCTCTTTTTTCTCTCTCTCTCTGCTGCAAAAGAAGCAAAAGAAGCAAGAAGCAAAAAGAAGAAGTCAAAAGAAGAAGAAGAAGAAGAAAACAAAAAAAGGACACGAAAGAAATGAAAATTTGTGAAACATCATCACAAATAAATAACTATAGTAATATATAAATAATGCCTTCTCCTTCTCCAAATCGAAGGCGCGGCAGAAGCAGCGGTAGAGAGACGACTCCTAGTGCTGCTGCTGCGGATTCAGCAGCGGTAGAAATTGAAGAAGAAGGAAAGAAAACGACGCGAAAGAGAAAAGAAATGTCACCACCAATTCCAGAATCATCATCATCGCCAACGAACACCAACAACAAGAATAAGAAACGCGTGAAAGGAAGAGGCAAAGCGAGAGGAGGACTGCGGTCGGACGGCGGAGAAAGTCCAGAAGAGAGAAATGACGATGAAGAAGAAGAAAAAGAAAAAGAAAAAGAACCAACAACAACAACAACGGCAGCAAAGAATACTAACACTAACAACAACAAAGACGACTTGATAATACAGCAGAGGAAACGAAAGCTTCAAGAGTGGCGAGAAGCGCAGGAGAAGAAGAAGAAAATGAACGAGATTAAAGCGGCGGCTTTGCAAGCGGTGGTTGGGAAGAAGAGGTTTGAACGGAAAACGGTGATGATGGACGATGATGGGATGTTTGACGACGAGGACGAGGACGAAGACGCGAACGCGGCGATGAGGAAAAGGAAACCGCCGAATTTTCTCAACGACGATGAAGACAACGAGGATGATAACAACAAAAACACCAAGAAAGATGCCGACGAAGACGACGAAGATGATCCTCTGGAAGCGTTTATGAATTTGAACGACGAAGCGATGAACGAGGAGAGAGCGAAAGCGGAGGAGAAAGCGAAACAGTTAGCCGAGGAGGAAGACGAAGCGTCAAAGTTGAAGAAAGGGAAAGAAGAGGAAGAAAAAGCGTTAGAGGCGGAGTTTATGAGAGCAGCGAAGAGAGCGGCGAGAGTTCTCGTCGAGAAGGACGGAGATGCCATGGATGTCGATGATAACGGCAAGAAGAAGAAGGAAGGAAATACCGTCGTCCAGCTACAAAAGAAGAAATCCATCGTCGACGTGAAAACGAGAGCGCCGGCGTCTGAACAAGCCATCAAAAACGCGAAAAGTAAAATCAAAGTGAAGGCGGAATACATCGTCCGAGGATTCTTCGACGAAGATTCGGAAGGTGAACCCGACGAGGACGAGGACGCGAAGAAGAAGAAGAAGACGACGACGACGAAGAAGACGACTGACGCGGGTGGTGGAGACAATAATGGAGAAGGAGCAACTGCGACGACAACTGACGGAGGTGGCAAAGACGAGGACGATAAAGAAGAACTCGCCATGTACGAAAGCGATTCTGACGACGAGTGGGCGGCCAAGCAAAAAGCAAAGTTATCCAAAGCAGATAAACTCGGAGCAGTGGTGCACTCGGACATTGACTACCCTCCGTTTCGGAAAAATTTCTACATCGAAGCATACGAAATGTCTAAAATGACAAAAGAAGAAGTCAAAGAGCTTCGAACGAAACTCGACGGGATATCGTGTCGCGGTAAAAAAGTACCAAAACCGATTAAATCGTGGAATCAAGCTGGGTTGTCGAATAAAATCATGGAACTCATTCGGCGTTCGGGTTTCGAGAACCCCATGCCGATTCAAGCGCAAGCTTTACCGATCATCATGAGCGGTCGCGATTGCATCGCCGTCGCTAAAACTGGCTCTGGTAAGACACTAGCTTACATACTACCGATGTTACGACACATTAAAGATCAACCGGACATTAAAAACGGTGACGGTCCGATTGCGATGATTGTCGGACCGACGAGAGAATTGGTGACGCAAATCGGTAAAGAGTGTAGAAAGTTTGGTAAAACGGTTGGTGTTCGATGCGTGTCCGTGTATGGTGGATCTGGTGTTCAATCACAAATCACCGATTTGAAGCGTGGGTGCGAAGCAGTCGCGTGTACGCCCGGAAGAATGATTGATATTCTCACGACCGGGGCTGGAAAAATCACAAATTTACGACGCATCACTTACTTCGTTTTGGACGAAGCCGATAGAATGTTTGATATGGGATTTGAACCGCAAATAACGAGAATATTAGCAAACACGCGCCCGGATCGTCAAACGGTTATGTTTTCCGCGACGTTTCCGCGCGCGATGGAGAATATCGCTCGAGCGGCGCTGGAAAATCCAATCGAGATTCAAGTAGGGGGCCGTTCGGTGGTGAATTCCGATATCACGCAGCTCGTCGAATTAAGGGAAGAAGAAGATCGATTCATTCGCATGCTGGAATTGTTAGGGGAGTATTACGAACAAGGAAAAGTGATCATCTTCGTAGCTTCGCAAGATAAGTGCGATACGATATTCCGAGATTTGTTAAAGTCTGGTTATCCGTGTCTCTCTTTGCACGGCGGGAAAGAGCAAGCCGATCGGGAATGTACGATTGTTGATTTTAAAACGGACGTATGTAACGTCTTAGTCGCTACTTCAGTCGCAGCGAGAGGTTTGGACGTTAAAGATGTAAAGCTCGTCATAAATTTCGATTGCCCGAACCACTTGGAGGATTACGTTCACCGAGTCGGGCGAACGGGAAGAGCAGGAGAGAAAGGTACCGCAGTGACGTTCATTTCACGAGACGAGGAACGTTTCGCGCCAGATCTCGTGAAAGCTATGCGTGAAGCAAAGCAACCAGTGCCACAAGATGTATTAGCACTCGCAGAAGCGTTCGGGAATAAACGAAAGAATAACGAAGTTATGGCAAACGGTTCCGGTTTCGGTGGGTCTGGATTTAAATTTGATCAATCCGAAGCCGACGCGTTGAAGAAGGAAAAACGCCAAGCTGCGAAAGCCGCTGGTTTAATCGTCGAAGATGATAACGACGACGACGACGAGAACATGGATAATAACGACGATGATGACGGCGGAGGTGACATGAAGTGGGGTGCCGCCGGGTTATCGTCGGTTTCAGCAATCGAAGGCGCGAACCCAAATTCCGCTGGAGGTTCAATGGCGCCTGGACAAGCCAAAGCGTCCACGGCAGTCGCGTTGGCGTCGCAATTCGGCGCAACGCCGGCACAAGTAGCGCAAGCGGCAGCAAATGCAGTCTTCAAAGAAATGTCCAAGAAAGGAGGCTTGAATGCTCCGACGTCTGCAGCAGACGCCGAAGCGCAGAAAGCGAGTGCGCTCATCGCTGCAGCCAAAGCTGCGGCTGGAAAAATTGCCTCGTCCTTGGGTAAAGGTAAAACGTCTTCGTCGAATCATAATCCTCCCACGAACGACACGACTGTACTCAGAGATCAAGCGGCAAAAGCAGGACACGTTGCCAATTCCGCCGCTGCGTTTATGTCGTCTTCTGCCGCTCAAAATGCAATCATGCTCGCGCAAAATACAGCTTTGGCGCATGGCGCTTCAGCCGGTGCAGCCAAGGCTGCTGCTTTTGCGGCAGCTTTGAACGCGCAGCATAAGATGTCCACGGGCGGAATGACTAAAGCTGCAGGCCAGAGTCACTTCGAATCTGAGCTCGAGATTAACGATTTCCCGCAATACGCCAGGTGGAAAGTTACGCATAAAGATCAACTCCAACAGATCAACGATTTCACCGGCGCAGTGGTGACCGTCAAGGGCACGTACTATCCTCCTGGAAGAGCGATTCCAATGGGTGAACGAAGATTGTTTTTACTGATTGAAGGTCCAACCGAGAGATGCGTGACCGCGGCAAAGAATCACGTGAAGAAACAAATAGAAGAGGTGGTATCAAAACAGGCTTTACCCGGCGGAGCTGGGGCGGGTCGGTACAAGTTGTGAGCGCGAGATAGAATTTATTAGAATGATTAGAAAGTGTGACTTTGTTTTATACTTTACACGCGTTTATTTTCACAAAGAAATGAATGTTAATAGTATCCAGGTTGTGTGTAAGAATCTCCCACCACCTTCCTCGTATTTTAAAACCCAAACCAACCAAGGATTCCGCCTCTTTTCGATGGCGTCTCCGCTTCGTTTGAGTCTTCTTCGCAGTCTTCAAATTTCGATCCGTCCGAGTCTTTGCTGCACATCGAACTTTGGCTTCCTTTCTTACTTCCTCGTAACGTTCCTGATGATCCCGGTTTTACTGTGCTATGCTTCGCGGCGCCTCGCTTAGTCGCAGAGGATTTCTTCGCTTCTATCGGAGGCGGTCCCGGAGGAAGCGGAGGCATCGTCGATGAAGGACTTGGAGCGTTACCACCAGATTTCTTTTTGTTTTGTTGCTTATTCGTTTTCTTATTCGTTTTCTTATTCGTTCGCTGCTGCAATTCATCACCGCTCGTATCCGGTGATCCTTCCGTCGTCGTCCCTCCACCCTGTTCTAACTGAACTTTCTTTTTCTTCATCGACGCTTTCTTTGAAGCAGATGATGGAGAGTCGCCATTTTTCTTACCAGGGAGCATCCCAACGCCCGGCGGTGCGCCTGGCGGCGGCGGCGGCGGCGGTGGCGCACCTGGCGGCGGACTCGGCGGCTGACGCATAGGAGACACGCCGCGCGGTGATCTGTGCGCAGTGTCTATTGGCGGAGGTCCCGGCGGCGTCGGCGGATGTTGCAGAGAACCGTTCGATCCAGACAAAGTCAAACCGGACGCGCCGTACGGGGAAAGCGGAGGTTTCGTGCCCGGTGGTGGTGTTGGCGGCAAAGGTGCGGGTGGACCTGGTGGTGTCGGCGGTGGCGCGCCCGGCAGCGGCGGCGGCGCGCCCGGTGGTGGTGGCGGTGTTACCGGGGGCGTCGAGGCGTGAAAGAGAGACGTGCCCTGAAGATGTGCGTAATCTCCGTTGGTGCTAGGATGATACGGTGGTCTCGATTTCGATGGTGGTGTCGATGTAGGCGTAGACGTGCCACTGATGATAGTCGTCCCAGGAGTGAATGCCGACGCGGACAATTTCGGCGGCGAAGACGTGCTCGTTGTCGTCGTCGTAGCTTTTTCACCCGGCGGCGTCCACAATTTCTTCTCTTCTCCCGGTTGACGCTTCAACACCCGCAAACTTTCCGGCAAGTTCGCGGAGGAAAATATCGCTTCTTTTTCTTCTTTCTTCTTCGGTTTCTGTAAAATTTTCACGTTTCTCGGTTCTGGCATTCTCTGGTCCGAGCTTCTTCTCGTGCGTGAGGATTCGCCTCCATCAAAACTGTTCCCGGAGCCTCTGGTCCTCGTCGTCGTTTGGAAGCCGCCGGGTGGAGGGTCCGAAAAGTCCATCTGATCGTCCTCTCCCCAGTCGCCTTGCGGAATGTGCAAATTCGCAATCGCTCCAGCAACTTCGTGTTGAATCTCTCTTTTCACCCGCGGTGCTCCGTCGGTCGTCGTGTTATCGTTTTCGTTTGCTTTCGCCGCCCACTGCGGCGGCGGTCCCGGCGGTGGCGCTCCTCCTTGATTGTGCTCGCGTCGTCGCCAATCCTCCGACGTGTCCGCTTTACTGCCAGCGCCGAAGCCGCCGTTTTGATAACTACTTCCGTTGGACGATCCTCCTCCTCCTCCATTTCTATAATTCGCATTCGCATTATTATTATTATTACTCTCGCGATGATGGTTCCAACTGTTCCCGAGTTCTCCGTCGCCGCCGCTTCCCCAACTCGCTCGCTCTGGCAAGTTGTGCTGCTGCTCTTTATTCGCCGTGGTATCTGATGATTCTCCGTTTTGATTATTATTATTATTATTATTGTTATTATTATTATCTGACGAAGAATCGTTCGAACCTCTTTCTCCTCCTCGATTGACTAACTTTATCGACGGATCGTTCATTAAAGTCGACGTTGGATCGTGTTCGAAACGTTGCGAGGGTAAATTTATTGGTTTCGGCGCCGCGACGACTCGTCCGAGGGACACCATTCGCGAGCCTTTGTAGTGGTGTCTGTGATGATGATTATAAGAGAGAGAGAAGAACGAGGCGTTTTATTATTAACGAGTAGTAATGGTGGTCAGTTACAGAGTAAAGAGATACACAAAACACGGAGAGAGAGAATTGCTTTCGGGGATGATGTTTCCCCAAGCGGCAACCAACACCACTTTTAAAAGCCTTCTCGTTTCTCTCTCAACAGGCGCGCGGAGATGCACGAAAAGGAAAGAGAGCCATCGAAGATGCTCTTTAAAGGTTTTTGTCGGCAACGCGACCACGAATACTCCGCATAAACGCGCGAAGAAACAAAATATAGAATAAACGTATAACGAGAACGCACTTCCTGTCTGTCGTCATCTGCGCCGGCAAATTTTACTCCTATTATAAAACTACTCTTAAAAGAAGGAGAGTATTTTAAAAGGAACGCAGAGGAGAGCAGTTTAAAAGAGTCGTCGTAACAGTAGTAGTACCGTGCAAAAGTAGTTTTACACGAGCGCAACTTTTATTAGTATCTTTGCGTTTCGCGTGCAACTTTTCTTTAACGCAAACAATTTAAAGCAAATTCTCTCGAGACCTTTTTTCCCTTAAAAAATTCTCTTGAATTCTCTTGGAGAAAAAAACTCGAGGAAACTGCCCTTTTTGTTTCCTTTTTTTTTTGATTTGCTCTCCCTCGTTTGCTTTTTCCTCACACCCCCACACCAACAACACTCAAAATTACTCAAACTTTTGCATAATCACAACAACGAGAACACGAGAACAACAACGAGTAGTAGTCTCGAAACACAGAAGACAATGACGACGACGACGATCAAAACTTTGAATACTAATCATCATTCTTATTGTTCTTACGATGATGTTGTTTTCAGAAGATCACAAAAAGCATCATCGCGTAAGCGAAGAATCTCTCGATCGTTTACTCCTCGTGCATCATCATCATCATCATCATCATCATCGGATGAAAAAGAAAAAAATGTAAACATCGCTTTAGTGGGTCAAGAGACGTCGACCGGGAAACTCGTGATGGGACTCTCCGCTGGACGAGGGAATAATAATAATAATAATACCATTTCCGTGGTGTTTGGAGAGAAGATGGAAAATTCAGAGACGATGACGGAAGGGATGGATGCGCAGACGTTTGAGAAGCGGTTTTATTGCACCAAGGAACAGTTTGCGAAAATATCTACTTTTGCGAGCGAGAGGAGCGCGTCGACCGTCTCGGCGTCCTCAACGACGACGACGTATATATTCTGCCACGAGTCCGGGGCGAAACAGATGAAAGCGATGAAAGATTTAAAAGCGATGAAGATTGTAAATAGCGGGGAAGTTGATGATAAGTGCGTTTTATTATCGAGAGTAGGGATCAATCGAAAAGAGAAAGCGCCGTTCAAGACGCAAAACGAACCGTATCAACAAAGAGAAACCGTGCAGATTGGACAAATCGCGTTACCAATTGGAAATGCGGTTGGGGAACCTATTATTGGGACTTTGGACGGCTACGAGCAAAGCGAAGAGTTCGCGAAGGAAATTTTCGGAGCGGAAAACGTAACCGTCGTGAGATCCGGGGAGTTACGAGGCAACGGGCCTCTACTTCTCGCGGATTTGTCCGCGCGACTCGTCGACAACATGTACGACGTGAAATTCCAAGACTTGTACGTGTTTCAAGGCGACAGTCAACAAGGGTACACGAAGAGGCTAAACTTGGCGCAAACCTTAGTTCGCGTCGCCGAAAATTTTTCATCATCCGCGAACCGAGATATCTCCGTGTTATCGGTTATCTGTAAAACCGTTCCCATCGTGGGTGAACAAACGCTTTCCCAGCCGACCGATCGAGAGAGAAGGAAAGGGTACGACATGAGTAAAGGTATCGCCCCTTCGCCCATCGATATCAACACCGTAGATTCTTTGCTCGCCAATCCTAAATAATAAAACTTTTGTCAAGTAGTAGTCCTCTCTAGTAATCGTTTTAGTCAAAAACCTCTGATATTTTTTTCTTTTTTCTCTTCATTTCTTTCGCACGAAAACAACAACCATTTCCATTGAGTATGTCTTCTTCTTTGTCTTCTTCTTCTCTCTTCGCGCGTGTTCCTTTAAAATGTCATAACAACGCGCTTTTAGGAGGACGAAAAGAAGGACGCAGAAGAGGTTCTCCTGTTGTGGTGACGAACATGGCGAAGAAAGATAAACGGAAGAAAGAACGCGCGGCGGCGAGGAAACAGGAGACGAAATCGAGACCGTCGTCTTTATCGTCGTCGAATAAAGATGACGACGAAGACGAGGAGGAGGAGGAGGACGATGTAACAGGAGGAGTTCGAGATGGAAAAGAAGAAGCGAACGAGAACGATTCGAATCAAAGAATTTTGGACAATAAGGATGTGTTTTTTCAATCGATGACGTTAGCGTCCACGTACAAACAAAGAACAGATTTGCAACTTTTAGGCGACCGGAAAGTACCGGTCACGGAGGCGGTGAAAGCGTTGTTTTACGCGCCGTTCGTCTGTTGCTCGCACGACGAGAACGACACGTTTAATTACGCGAATCAAGCAGCGCTGAACTTGTGGGAGTTTGAATGGGACGATTTTATTGGCATGCCGAGCACGAAGAGCGCGGATGGCGAGGACGAAGAGATACAAAAAGAAAGACGACAGTTGTTGGACGACGCTTTGGAGAAAGGGGTCGTTTATAATTACAACGGCGTTCGAAAATCGAAAAATGGGAAAGAGTTCATGGTAAAAGACGCGACGTTGTGGACGTTAGTCGATCGAGACGGGGATAAATTAGGTCAAGCGGTGAAGTTTAGCAAAGTGGAGTACGTGGCGAGTAAAGAGGTTTGGAAAGTCTCGGAAGGCGGAGAGTGGGTGAAAGACGACGGCTCGGACGACGATAAAGGTAATGACGACGAGGACGAGGACGACGATGAATAAACAAGAGTACTTATTACGCATTCTTACTTATTGTTATTTTATACGCTATACAACATGTAATTACACTAAATCTGAATTTTGAATTTCTGACAAACAATCCAATTTTTGTTTCGATGTCCATTTGAACGCGTGCGCGACGTGCGATACCAAAACCAATTTTTGTTCACTCGTATACTCCGGGTGGATCATGGTCCATCGAACGAGCTCTGATTCTTGGGTATAGAACGCTTTAATATACGTTTCCACGTATCTAAAGTCTAAGTTTAACGGAGGAGGAACTTTCTCGAACGGGTAGTGCGTCTGAAAGTGTTGCTGCACCGTTTGGACGTCCATTTGCATAATTGCGCGTCCATCGACGCTACATTTTTTCACTTTCGCAAATCCTCTCACGATGGCATTGGACACGAGTTGCGCGCCGAGTTCCCACAAGATTTTTCCGTTCACCGCGGTCACTTCAGAGACGCGAAGTTTCGTCGCAAACTGTGCCAGCACTTGTCCGAGTTGCGTCGTCCATTCCGACGCCGACAACACCGACGGCATTTCTTTCTGATTGTACTTCCCGAGCGCAGCTTTCTTCATAGACTGCATGTCTGTGATTTTGAAATCCGAATCGCCAATCTCATCTGGCAACCACGAAAGATCGAGCAATAACTCAGCAACTCTACTCAAAATGTGTTCGCGCAAATCGTCCACCGCGTGCACAACTTTCGTAAAGAACTTATCGACGACGGAGGAGGAATCTTCTCCCACCCAACGCTCAAAAGTTGGTTTCAACTCTTCGTATATTGAAGCTACACACGCCAGAGACTCTAACGCGACCACGCGCTCTTTCAGTCCAAACATGTTCCCAGAACTCGCGATTTGTGCGCGTGCGTTTTGGGAACGTTTTCTGAAGGTTGCGCCGAGTTTTGAGACGACTGGCGTTGTCGTCGAGGCTGCAGCTGCAGATGACGCTGATGGCATCGCGGTACCGTTTGGGTTGTTACCACCACTACCATCACCAGGAGTATTCATGTGCTGATGTTGCTGTTGTTGCTGATGAATAATCGGCGGCGGTGGTTTCAAAGCAAACAAACCTCCTCGCGATGCTAATTTTGTGAGCGTTTGTTTCAGTCTGTTTGTCAACGCATCTTTGTTATGGTCATCCAAAAGCTGACCACTCGTGTGCACGAGCAATCTCGGGTTACCGAAAGAAACAAACACGTTGAATAACGCGAGTTCAAACATTTCTCTGCAAGCATCGAAAGCTTTGAGTTTACTTCTGCATTTGCTATTTGCGCTCATCGTCGGCGACTCCGCGGCGAGCGAGGCAAAGACGCGAACGCTCTCGAGTAAGTATGCAGTAGACGCCGTCACAGTCTTACTCGTCGACGCATCTTCTTCCTTTCCATGCTCTGCACTCAATTCGGCACCACCATTCAGTTTCGCCATAGCTGCAACCGCGCTCATTTGATTACCATCACTATCGTTCATCATCTTAGACGATTCTTGCGGCGAGAGCAGTAGATTTTCTTCATTCGTTGTCATTTTCAAGACCGCATCGTCGCTCCCGACGAAGCGTTCACCGGCAAACGGATGTTCGCGCCGCTCGACCCAATCTATCGCTCTCATCGCTTTTTCTTTGCTTTGATGATCGATATCATCAGCATTCATGATCAAACCATTCGTGCTCCCCACTCGCTCTTCAATCGACGACGCCATTCGCGCTTCCGCTCTCGCTTTCTTCGCGAGATCGTTCGATAGTTTCGTCCACGTCTCTCGCTCGAACGCTAGTTTTAACTCGCCGAGTCTCGGTTTCCTTTGCGCGTCGGATAAGACATCAATTGCGCAGTCCATTAAACTTTTCGTTCGCGAGTAGACGGTTTCAGCTCCGGCAAACTTTTCGCACATATCCGCGAACAAACGGCATTTTCGTAAAGTCATCCGGGCGACGTTCGGGTCGGCGTTAAAGGTCGCGCTGCTATTTTGACGTCCGGAATCTGTTCGGATAGCTATTTCGAGTGCATTCAGCGCGTGGTAAGCGGTATCTGTCGTTCGTGCTTCTAAATTTGACTTTGCGAGAGAATCCGCGAGAAGAGTTTCAAACGCGTCGTTCTTATTCGCCATTGCGATTTTCTTCTCGTGGTACGCCTTTGCAAAATGCAAGCGCTTAAACAACAGATGTGCAGCTCTTGAAACGCCGCCTACTGGATCTTCAGCTTGAGATTGAACGAGTAACGAATCTCTCGCAGTTGCAAAACATTCCGCGCTGAGTTCCGCCGCGCGTTCGTGTCCTAAAGCGAGCGCGCCTTGGAACGCTTTTTCGTACAAGGAGTCTCCATCTTCGTCGGTTGAGAACGCCTGCACGAAAGCATCTCTGGTGCCACGTTCGACTTCAAACTTCAACAGGTTCAAGTCTTCGATCGCTTGTTTTGTACAGTCTAATGCACTGAGTGCTTCTAACGCGTTCTTCGCTTCACCATACTCGACTATGGCTGCCGAAATGTCGCCCTTCCCAATCTTCTCTCGAATTGAGATTTCCCGCTCGCCACATCTCCGCAACTCTTCTACGACGCGCAAAACGCGAACCATGTTTTCTTTCCTTTTATTCGTGTGCACGGCTCGAATTTTGACGTCGACGGCGTGTTGCGATCTTTCTAAAGCGCATCGTCCATTTTTAAGCACCACATTTGCTCTCGTCAAAGAGTTTTGTATATCCAATATCTTCTGCGACGCGTGACCGACTTCGTTTCGTTTCTTATATATTTCCCCATTGATTCTAGTTTGTACGGTTTCTACGATTGCCATCAGTCGCTCTTCTTCGCGTCGCAGATCCTTCGGCGAAAAATCCCGCGGAATCTCTTTCAAAGACTCTCTCAAAGCGTCAAATTTAATGGAGTCGTTGTTTGACGATGATGACGACGGATCCGTCGACGCGTTTATTCTCTCTTCGCTCCTGTTCGTTTCATCTTCATCTTCATCTTTACGATACGGCTCGAAAAATCCGGGATGTAATTTGTCTACTTCTTTCGCGGCTTGCTCGGCGTTCATCGACGCCGCGTTCAACTCCAAACTGTCCATTCTGTTCACTAACTTGCCCGCAGATGACGAGGATACCGGAGTTTGTTTTTGCTCTAGATGTCGGCTCTCGGGACTACTCGCGCTCGGGCTCTGTTGAGTATTCATTCGGTTCGCTAACTTCCCAATCGGCGAACTCGCGTCTCGTTTTTGTTCTTCGATTTTGTCCTTTACCAGCTCAACTTTTTCCTTCGCGCGTTTTCTAAACTCCTCCGCTTTCTGCTTCCAGTTGTTTAGAAACATTTTCCCGCCCGCCGCGTCGTTCGACGAAGAGTTGTTGGAGTAAGCGCTCATACAGACAGACGACGGTGATACTATTTACGCCTATTATTATTCTCTTTCTCTCTCTTCCTTCCCAGTCGTGATCGTATCTAACACGTCCTCCGCAAACTTGCGAAAATCTGAATTCTTCAGCGCGTTTTCCAAAGCACTTTCTTCTCCTTTCTTCTCGCTTTCTTCGGCGCTGTTATCGATCGCTTTCAACGTTTCCAACAATCTCTCGCTTCGTAATTTCTCCAAAAGAGGTAAATTCAACGCCAACTTTGCGAAGTGTTCTCGTCGTAACCGGTGTCGATGACTGTCCTCGGAATCGGTTTCGAACGTCCTCGTCGGTTTTGGTTTTATACTCTTCTCCTTCAACGTATTATTATTAGTGGTATCAGTATCTTTCGTCGTCGCCAACAAAGCTTCCAATTCCAATTCTCCTTCAACCAATTCTTCTTTGTCTTCTTTCGTTCGTGCCTTCTTCGGTAAAACGACGACGCAAGACGAAGAAGCGTTTTCTCCTCCCCCCTTGTGTTCCTTGTTGCACTTCACGGAGCAATACGGCTGACGACACTTGGGACACTTGTAATTCGAGTTTGGGCGAGCGCAAATCACGCACAAAAAGGACATATTTGTGAGAACATTCAACGAACTGAAAAACGGAAGAATGAAAAAATATTTTCCTTTTCGGGTGTAGTATTAATAACAACGATGACGATGATGATGATAAAATCGATCGTTACAAAATAAACGCATCCATCGCAAGATCGATTATACTTTAACGACGAACGCGCGCGTTTTGGCGATATCTTTAGGCGCCGTTGCAGTTTTTGGATCTAAGTACACGCGCTCGATCAAAAAGACGTTTCCAAAGTTTCTCTCGAGCATAACCGCGCACGGCGATTTTATCGAAGCGCTCTTCAGTTTAGAACAGGCTCGTTCGGACGTTGCAAACGCGGCAGAGTAATAGGAAGGAGACGAAGCGCTCTCGTCGAAAGAGCGGTCGTCTAACGAGGCGACGATGGACACGAAGAGCGCAGATCGGTCGGTCAGTCGGCTGGAAACGGGATCGCCCGTGGTGTACGCCGCGACGTTGAAAAAAGTCGCTCTTCCGTCGTTTACTGCGTTTTCGCCAAAAACGAGAACGATAAAGTCCTGCGACTCTTCGGTTAATACGCTGGCATCGGCGACGATGTTTCCATCCGAAAGCTCGCCCAAATTGTTCACGAGCTTTTCGCTCAGGCTGTAGGCGGCGTCCGCTGTGGAACCAAAACAACCCGAGCGCACGTTAACGCCAGGAAGAGAAAACGGCTGATAAGAAGGATCACTCAAGCATTTCGCGCCGTCGTTGACTACGACTCTTTCCAAAGCGAATTTATTCGCGTTACCGAACGCGTTCGTAAGTTTTGATTGAAACTCATCGGCGGCGGCATTTAACGAAGTTTTCTGTTTCATCGCGCGATGATAGATTTTTGCTTGCGAATCTTTTTCTTCGTCGTTTAAAAACGACGACGGGAATAAAGCGTCGTTTGGCCCGCGCATCGGCAGATATTCTTTGGAGTAAAACACGTCTGGATGTTGTCTTTCATTATCTTCTTCTTCTGGT
>Ga0209309_10002706_pt1 | contig 15867 bp, 26 predicted proteins | sample COGITO_mtgs_1204_2_FD_184807 | JGI IMG/M metagenome (GOLD analysis project Ga0209309, IMG submission 184807) | Pelagic marine microbial communities from North Sea - COGITO_mtgs_120412 (SPAdes) (version 2) | ecosystem: Environmental > Aquatic > Marine > Epipelagic ... | reverse complement strand
AAAGAATCGGCATAGATGTCATCACACCAAGCAAGTCTGACAAGTGGGACACTCCAGAATTCCAATATAGAAAATACGGATGGTGGAGTCAAGAGGACTTCATGCCAGGCATGTATGTGAAAGAACTATATCTAGACAAGGTAGAATTCGCAGGAATGATAGCAAACGGCAGAGTGTTTCGTGGAGACAAGGGCAGGTACGTGACGTTCCTTACGCTGGGTGTGGGTAACGGACAATACATTGATGTTACTATAAAGAAAGCATTTGCCTACAGCGACTACGATGTGGTGCGAGGACAGGGGACTGTCAGGTATTCCAATAATTCAGAGTACGTGGAGTGCTATGACTCCAAAGGATTCCGACTGGAAAAATTTATCAATAACTAACGTAATCATGCAAAGATGTAGAGAGTTTGAAAAAACATTCCCGTTGGTCCCGAATACCTGGCACAGATGCCACCAATATGCCATCAGCGATGCACTTATGCCTAATATAAGAAACGTATGGAGTTTTGGTATAAGCAAAGAGTGTCGAATGGAAGAACAGATAAGGAAGCATAATAAGGAGACAAAGATACACACATGGGATCCTACTCCGATTAGTCAAACAACCATAGACAAAGCAAATAGTAGAATGGCCAACATCATCCATGCCAACAAGGCCTACGATCCAGAAAACAAATCACTTACTTTTTACACGACCGATCCAACCAAGAGATGTTACAGTCTGGAAAACTTTGATCCTGAAAATCTAGTACATTCATACACTGTTAATTGTGTGAGCATCAAAGATATCGTAGAACAACTAGGTAACAGTGTAGATCTAATAAAGTTTGACATAGAAGGAAGATGGTATGAGATTTGTAAAGAAATACTCGATCTCAATCTCAATGTTAAACAAGTTGTTGGAGAATTTGAAATGTACATGGGAGACGAGGACACACAATTTCAAAATCTGAATGCCATAATTGAAAGATTCAAGAACAACGGATACAAAGTTTATTGCAACAGATTGTTAGCGGAGACCAACACTGGACATATTCCTAACAATCCTTGTGTAGAACTTACTTTTATAAATGGCTAAAGCAATCAATACAGTAAAAGACAAATCACAACTACAATCACTTTTATCAAAGATAAGCAAGGGTAAGAATTTATTAAGCCAATGGATAACTCTAGATCCCATATACGTTGGCGGGATAACCAAAGCAAATTATCTCGAAAGCATACACAAACAACTAATCGAATCTACACAAAAAATATCCGTTAACGGACACTGGTGCGAGTTTGGTGTCAGAGAAGGCAGAAGTCTCAAATGGCTAATCGAAGAATATCCACAACAGGTGATTCATGCCTTTGATTCTTGGCAAGGACTTCCAGAAGACTGGGATAACGGAACGGGTAAGGTTGCTGACATGAGTTGCGATCCTCCTGTAGTGCCGGAGCACATAAAACTACACAAGGGGTGGTTCAAAGATACACTGCCCAAATGGAAGCAGAACAACAAAGGACCAATCGCTTTCTTGCACATGGATGCAGATATCTATTCATCCACCAAAGAAGTCTTAACAGCATTGAATGATCAGATCGTAGCAGGAACGGTGATCACGTTCGACGAGTTCTGTAACTTTCGACTGTCCGGCAAGATGAGCAAATGGCAGGATCACGAGTTCCTGGCACTGATCGAGTGGTTGGACGAATGTAAGAGAAAAGTTAAGCCGTTGAATAGGAACTGGGCCTATCAAGCAAGTTGTGTTGTTGTATAAATTTATGTAATTCGTCTGCCCATGCATGATGTCCTCGTTCACTAGGGTGTCCGTCGTTTGCAGATTTTGTCCAACCGTTCTTTGCACAGAATTCAAAATGACTCTGCACATAATCTTTGTTGGGCACAATTACTTTGTGTTGTGCGGATGATCTGTTATCCTTTTGCATTTGTATATTTTCTTTCACAAACTCGCTGGTCTCGAAATTATAAAAGTGCTTTCTGTCTATTTGATCTTTAAGCAATTTTAAATCAGGTCTTTGTTTTCCGTTCACCTCTGTTTCGGGCAGATCGTTCGTGAGTGCATGATAGAACACATACGGTATGTTGTGATACTTCAGGAAGTACTGTAAGGACAGTATGTTGGTGTACAGTTTTACTGCACTTGATAGTTCGAGATCCATGTCCTTGTCACGCATGAAGAAATCGTGTTGCCAAAGTTGCCAGGTGCTCCATTGGTAGTCAAACTTCAACAGTTCACCTTTTATGCCGCCTTCTTTTTCCTTTGGAGTCACGTAGTTGCTCACGTAGTCCCACCTGTATCCTGTGGTCCACCCTATGCTTACGAACGTGTCTTTCAACTTGTCTGGATTCTTGAAGAACCAGTGCATTGTGGTGTTGAGTATCCTGTCATTGCCCCTACCTCCCTTTGCCATGCTGATGGTAGGTTCGTCTATATCCAACAGTCTACCTAACTGTTGATGACAACTATTAAACTTTTTCCTTGTGCTGAAACTACAGCCGTTACTTAGATGATACCTCATATACTTTTACTCACGTGTGCCCAACACTCCCCTGATTCAAATTCATCAATGCTCCATTGACAGTGTGCTATCTTGTTTGCCCATTTAGATTTATCTCCTGTAAAAGGATATTCTACTTCACTTATCTCTTTACTGCTTACTTCATACACCATGCTTCCTGAATCACATGCTACGTTAGGTATTCCATTTATTACTGCATCAATGCCCGTGCCCGAACTGTAAGTTACTGTGCACCAGGCCTTCTTCAGTTGTTCTGCTATAGGAACAAACTCGGACTTCCTGACATCTGCCTCTTGCCAGTGTACGTCCGCTACCCGTAATACTTTCTGGCGGAGTTTGCTATGAAGACTGGACTTCCTGTACAGCGGATGTGGCCTAATAATAATTTTCCTGTCCGTGTGATTCCTGATCTGATCGACTGTGTGCTCTGTCCATGCGAATACATCTTGTCCCCTAAGACTTGCATCGCCTACTTTCTGCATACAAATTAGGATGTAGTCACCGTCCTGTTTCCAGGGTACATCAGGATCATAACCATTACGTTCAAATACTTTTTTTGACCTGTCTCCCTCTATGTGTTCGAATCCCCATCTTGCATCATCCCAAAGGAACCCATTTACCCCGACCCTGAATTCATTGTGAAACGCAGTGTCTATGGGTCTACCAATTAATTGTGTTTCTATTTGCACGTAAGGGATACCACTTTGGATTACCTTGCCCTTGCCTTGGTGTGCTGACCTACCTCTATCATCTTTGTAACTACCAAATATTACAGCACAGTCATAATCATTGGTATTACCACTATTGGTAATATTACCATTGCATCCTTTTGCAAACGAGTGCAAAACGTCTCTGTACTGCTCATGGTTGGCTGTGTCTTCTATTACTGCTACTCGCATAGGGATATTTAAGGAGCGGAGCGAGAGCGTTAAATTTTAAGAAATGCGTTTTTTAGAAATAACGCGGAGCGTTAAAAAGCGTAAAGCCGGCCTGCCCTTGAGCTGACCGACTCCACAGTGTAAGCAAACTAGAATGTAAACTTGATTCCAGCCGCCATGTCGTTTGTGTCTGTACCTGTTGGCACATCCGTCATCTGATAAGCACCATACATGCTAAAGTTCTCGCCGAATTTCTTCTCAGCGCCAACTGTAGTGTATTTGTTACCATCCTCGATCTCACCATAACCAACTGAGAAAGTTGTCCCACCGATCTGGTGTGAAGCAACTACTTCATTAGCAGTGGTTTCTACAGCAGTAGACTCCACTTCTTTGATTGTGTGGTTGTAACCGATTGTTGTAGCATCAGAAAGGTCGAATGTGATACCCGCACCCATGTACTCAACTGAGTTCACTTTGTCATCTGTGTATGCAACACCGATGTTTAGTGAGTCAGAGATGTCCATAGAAGCCGCGGTCTCGTACACGTCAACGCCAGATTTACCAGTTGAACCGTCAACTTTTATCAAGTTGTCGAACTGGATTGCACCTAAACTGTTCGAGTACACAACTGTGTGTGAGTCCCTGCTGAACAATTTCTGTGCGGCACTTCCGCCGAATTCTGGGAACACATCTGTCTTAGATGTAACAGCACCCTTGAACACAGAGTTCTGTCTTCCTGCTGATAGCACACCTTTGTCACCCATGTCAATACCAGCGTAGGCCAGTTTAGAGTCAAATGGTGATGAACCAGAGTCATCCGCATCGATGTCCACTTCTAACTTGGCGAAGCCGTCGATCCCCTCTGCGATGTTGCTATTGAAGTCAACACCTATGGCAGAACCGTTGTTCTCCGCTTTAGATGTCGCTACGCCTGAAGCATTCTCATTGTTTGACAGCATGTAGTTCAAAGAACCATACACTTTCATCTCGGCCGCTTCAGCCGGTGCCGGTTTCATAACCGACCATAAGGCAACAAGTGCTACTATAATAGCCACACCTATCGCCGCTTTTTTCTTAGTCATTTTCATAGATTGTTTTTCTCCCGTATCTATATGATTAATATGCGATCACAGGCCTCGTGACCGCTCTGGATTGTAAGGCATATTTATCATAATTGCAACCATTGAGTGCAACATTTTTTACCAAAATAGTTTACACCTGTGTCTTTACAGTGTATAATTACGGGTAGCAAAGGAGGTTCACAATGGGCATACACTACGACTACAAGAACACCAGGGGCGCCAAGAAACTACAGAAACAGCAGGAGAGGGAACAGCGTAGGCGGAGCAAGAAGGCACAGCAGATGCCTGAGAAGAAGACAGATGAGACCCGACCCCTGACCCTGGACATGATCACCGATCCCGACAAATGATAAACCAGAGACTGTTCGACCACTATGGCATTGACACCCACAAGGACCTCAAGATACGACAGAAGTGTCCCAGGCCCTTCGACACAGTGCTGATAGACAAGCGTGGATCCTGCTTCGCCTGTGAGTGCACCGCTTGGCTACCACAGAGCATAGGCAACCTTCAGGTCAGTGAGTTGTCTGACATTATAGGATCCGAGATGCACCAGCACCTACAAAGCACCATCGATGATGGCACATACAGGTATTGCAATCAAGCTCAGTGTACATATCTCCAGTCGATCGACTGGCCCTCGGGCACACCCACGACCGTGGAGCATCTGCGGCTGGCCATAGATGACAGTTGCAACCTACGTTGTCCCACGTGCAGGAATGGCATGATCTTCCACAAGGATGGAGCGTCTTACAAACTGGGCATCAAACTTGCCAACAAGATAAACAAATGGTTACGCGACAGTGACCGTCCCATCCAGGTACACATAGGTTCTGATGGTGACCCATTTGCATCACACGTGTACAGGCACTTCATGGAACAAACGCCCACGAGGGACAACATCAAGTACAGCATTCTGACCAACGGACTCATGTTCGGGGAGTTTCACACCAGGATACCGCACGTGATTCACAATCTCCAGGAACTGGGAGTCAGCATAGACGGTGCCAGCGAGGGCACCTATGAAAAACTGAGGCTTGGAGGTCGATGGGATAAAATCAAAACAAACCTTGAGTCCATGGCCGACTGTAAGGCCAAGAACAATTTCACTTTCCGACTACACATGGTTGTGCAACAGGAGAACTGGTGGGAGATGTCAGACATGATCAGACTCGCCGAACAGTATGGCGTTGACCAAGTCTATTTCAACAAGATACAAGACTGGAATACCGCACTGGATTATTCCCAACAGACATTCACAGGACTAGAACAGTTCAAGATTTTGGTCAACGAGGTGAACAACAGATCCGAGAGATTCGGCAGTGAGAGGAAATACCTAGTAAAGGGATTTCATGATCACAATGACAGTGTCACTGTTTGATCCACCTTGTTGTTCCTGATGAACACATCATAAAGATCTCCCACTGAATCAATGTAATCCTTAAAATTACCAATCGGCAACGTAGGCCCCAATGGCTCTTTGCCTTTATCACGCATCCATTTGACATACGCCGGAGGGAATGGTGCCGAGTAAGGCTTGTACAACAAAACATCAAACGTGAATGGTAACTGGGTATTGTTGTCTATCAATGCTACATGATCGCTTTTGAGCCATGCCTCGTAGTCGGTCCTGCCAATGCTCCAGTACTGGAGTTCTAACTGACACTGACCGTGGAACAAGAATCTTTCTGGATTCTTGATGCCTGGAATTTGGTGCTTGAAATTCGTATCACTGTTTTGTTCCACGTATCTGATTTTGGACCCTTGTTCTATAATGTGGAACGCATCATTGATATCATAGAACGCCTGTAGATGATCTCCCTTGAACAGATCTATCACTTTAGATATGTTAGAATTCTTTTCTTGGACTGCCGCCCAGTCTCGGTGTACTTGATTGAGGAAATGTTGATCAACTTTGAATTCACCATAATCAAAAACCCTTATGTCAAATTTTGATTTCAACAATTGATTTATATTTTTTATGCTGGTTTGTAATCTGTCGACGGCGTGGTAAGGAATCTTATCTTGTTTGATTTTGAAGTGTGGGCTGGGAAGGTGTTCGACCCAGTGTTCGATCAACTCGGGGTGCATTACATCTATGTCTAGTGAATCGCCCGTCTGTGTCCAAATTAGTTTCATGTCTGGGAATTATAAATCCTCATGACGTCGATCAGGTCCTCACGTGACCTGGCCTTAGGAGCACACATTCCGCAGTTGCATGTTTTCTGCACACACTTCAAAAAAAGATTGGAGTCCGTGGACAGTTTACTCTCCATGTCGTCTATGTAGTCATCCATTGTGTCTTGTGTCGCGATAGGTCCCCTGTCGCCGTTCATTGTCACGTGACAGTCTTTATTTGTGTAGAAATTTTTTGTGTGGGAGTCTGCCATAAGGAAAAACTGGTTGGCAGAACAATGGTATCCTGTGTAACTGTTGTCCTCCCGTGGAACAAATTTGACAGGATTTTTGAAGTCCCTGTTCACACACATCAGCCTATTGCCACAGCAGGCCCTGCCTTTAGATATCACATTTGCATCTTTTATTTTTGCTATCAGGTCGTCATGCAGTCGTGGCCAGAACTCTTTGAGATCCAACAACTGCTCCTCGCTGTATTGGCCGAGGTCTCCGTCTATCAGTTTTGGATGTATGTTGTAACCTTTTTTCTGCATGAACCTACTCATGTAAATGGACTCCTGCCAGTACTTGGGGTACATCATTATGACGCCGCCATATCTTTTTCCGGAGTTGTGAGTGGCACTGAGATTCCGTAGATAGTTTTCCTTCAACTTACCGGGACCTTCTGCGTGATAACTGAACTGTACATATTCAAGATGCTTGAGCACATTGGCCCATCTCTTTTCATTAGAAGAGGCATTTGTGGTAAGCATTCGTATCAGTGACCATCTATCCCGATATTGATCATAAAGCTCACTGCTTTTTTCTAGTAGGTACTCTATGTCAGGATGATAAAGTGCTTCGCCGCCGTAGATGTTCAGTGTCACTGATCGCATGGTTTTTTTCTTAACCTTCATCACACGATCGACATATCTCAATGCCTGGGCGAGCATATTCTCGCACAGCTCTTTATCCGGATGAGATTGCTTGTTGTCGTGTCCCGAACAATAAGAACAATCGTAATTGCACTTCATGGTGACACGCCAATCTAAAAGAAAACCTAGTTTTGTTCTCGGTGTGGCAAAGGGTTCTAGAATACGCACATCTGGCATGTGTGTAATTATGCTACCGCAATTTACGATGAAATTTTTGTAAGAACAACTCCGCGAAACGTTCATGGTGTCGCACACCGTAGTGTATGCCATCGCTGGCTAGATCTGGTTTGTCATAGGGCACACGCTGTTCAAACTTGTCCCAGTAAGGCCAGCAGTTTCCAATTGTATAGTCTTCTAACACGTTAAGACCTTTGATATGTTCTTGATATGAGTCTTGTGCGAAGCAATGGAAAGTCTTGCATTGATTACGTTCAGCAAACTTTTCTAGTAAGAAAATATTCTTCAAAAAGTTTTGTTGATCTGTGTCTTCGTTTTCAAACTTTAATAACGGATCACCTGAAGTGATATTAATCTGATGCATAGGTTTCTTATTGAAATTTAATAATCTCTCCCTCCTACTCCACGCCGGCCAACAAACTATGATAATGTTTGGATTTATTATTTGCTCTGACCCTTGTAATATTCTAAAAATTAAATCAGCACTAGCACCTGGCAATGCCAAATTCCAGTATCTTAATCCTTGTGTGTTGTGTTTTGAAAGATGAGCCACCCAGTGTTCTTCTTCGCCTAGCCCTTCACCGAAAGTATGACTACAACCTAACACAACAACATTTTTTTTACCATCGGGCATTGGATCCCATTCCGGACAACGATAACCATGTGAATTAGTTTTGTAACCGTTCTGTATTGTGTATAATGAGTTGTCTTTATGATCGGGTAACCCTTTGTCTGTGTAATGGCCAAACTTCATTATATGCTTCCTTTCGCGTTCGTCAGCCTCTGGTTTATCCTGTGTACTATGTACAGTTCCATGAAGCCCATCCTTTTCCTATTGCCGAACATTGTGGGGTACTTCAACTTGCCCATCATGAGATACTTTTCATCCGCGTACAGATCAAGTCTGCCCTTGTGCTTGGGGTATCTGAACTCCAGTGCCTTGTGTTTCCATAGGTACTTGACCAGTTTTGATTCGTCCAACAACATGGTCTCTGCCAGTGCGGGTGGTATGTTTTCTTTGAACTGTTTCAACCTGATGGAATAAAATTTCTTCACACAATTAATTATTGTGTTTTTGGCGTGCCCGGAAGGATTCGAACCTCCGACCCCAAGTTTAGGAAACTCGTATTCTATCCAACTGAACTACGGGCACGTTTGTGTGGCGGTCCCTAGGGGAGTCGAACCCCTCTTTCGAGGATGAAAACCACGTGTCCTAACCGATAGACGAAGGGACCAAAAATACCAAGTCACATGCAAGGCCATTGAGTTTTTTGGTGATAATGGTAATTCAGGCATATTTGGTATTTGTGGTGCCGCTTCCCGGATTCGAACTGGGCACCTACTGATTACAAATCAGTTGCTCTACCTAATGAGCTAAAGCGGCGTCACAGTTAACATATTACACTAGAAACCACCTTAAGTCTACCTGTTAGACGCACACAGAAGCACACACACGCATGGTAAAAGTGGAGTTGGATAAACTGTATATTATTGTTTTCGCATACCGTTAAACACGGTCGTTTTCAACTTACTGTTATCTTTATCTATAGACTTAAGGGTATCGAAATCTATGTTTAACTTTTCTAACAGTTGAGACATTGCTTTGACATCTTTTGGTAAACACATACCACCATAGCCTTTCAAATTCTCGTTAACATCTAGGTAAGTGTCTTTGCATCTACCAAATTTTATGAATGCATCTTTCACTGTTGTGTAATCACAGTTTAGTTTACCACACACTTCTGACATGATGTTCGCAAATATAATTTTGTAAGCGGCGAACACGTTGTTGTAGTATTTCAGTATTTCTGCTTCTGTTGGTTTCAGTTTCGCTGTGTCCTTTGGGTAATGTCCGTGTGCCTCCACTAGTTTGTCAAAAACAAACTTGTCATGTGTACCGACAGCAAGTAAGTTGTGGTTGTGTATGAAATCATCTAATGCACAACGCTCCCTAAGGAATTCAGGAACAAAACACAAGGTAAGATTCATGTATTCATCTATTGCTGTTTGTGTGAATCCACATTCCACCGTGCTCTTGATCGCAACTATTCCTGTGTAACTTTTGTTAGACAACTCACTTAACACACTGGTTATGATGGAAGTATCACAACTGCCGTCGTCGCCTTGTGGTGTTGGCACGCACAGGAAAACAATCTCGCTGTCGATTATGCTGTCGATCGTGGTGTTGAGTTTTATATCATGAATGGAAACTTCGTGTCCGAGTCTTTCGAACCCGGATTGGATCGCACCGCCTACTACACCTACACCTATTACACCAATCTTCATAGCAACGACTCCACAGTCTTCCGGATACCTTTGTCGAGGTCGGTGTACTTCTCAAAACCTGTCAGAGCTCTTAATTGCTTGGTATCCGGGCACCGTCTCTTGGCAGACCCAATAGGACCTTCCCTGACTTCGAGCAGTGTTGGATCCACGCCCATTACATCTAGGATGCACTTGGCCACATCTTCTATGGTGGACTCCTCTTGACGTCCAACGTTTACTATACTGTCGTTAGCGTTGAGCACGAGGTTGTGTGTCATCTCTACAGCATCGTCTACGTAACAAAAACTTCTTGTGTCGTTTCCTTTTATGTAGTACTCCCCTTGTTTGGCCCTCTCTACGAATTCACTAATGAAATGATCTTTCTGTGCTGGTCCGTAAATGTTGAAGTACCTTATTATCAACCAATGTGTGGACAGATTGGATATCAGATTTTCTCCCAACGCCTTAGGAATACTGTAACTCCATCTTGCGTTCGTTATGTCGTCGAACATGATTGGCACATCTTCGTCTGTGGGAATACTGTAAAGGCCGTTATCGATAGCACTGTTGAATATCTCACACGTGCTGGTGAAGACTACCTTGGTGGGTGTGTCCTTGTACCTATTTACAATGTGCATGGTGGGTAATGTGTTATTCATCGTGACCTCCGTTGGTGTCTCGTAAAAAAGTCTAGTGCCGTTAGTTGCCGCCATGTGTACTACGATATCACAGTCAGGCATGTTGTCCACAACGGATTTGTCTTTGAGGTCTTGCCCGTCAACGAGATCGTATGTGGTCACTTCATGTTTGTCTTTGATGTGCTCTAGGTAATGCTGGCCTATGAATCCTTTGTGACCTGTTAGAACTATCCTCATTTCCAATAATCCTGTGTCAAACGTTCTTTCTTTATCCTGTCTTTGAAATCATCCACGTTGCTCTTTCCTTTGATCTTCCTGTCATCGCCTTTGAGATGGTCCATGAACGTGCCTAGGATTGTGTTCACGAACGGATGTCTTTTGCCAAGTCCTTCAGGACCTGTGATGTCGTTGCTCTTGGCACCATGTGTTTGTTCCACTGTCCTACGTGCGGTGTCATATGTGAAACAGTCCACTTGGTACTCCAGATCAAAAACTTTGCCTGTTGTGTAAAGGTCTTCGAACACCTCGGAAAAATTTTTTATGTTAGGATGTCTGAGATTGTACATTATGAATCCCGTCTCTGCAAATGGCAACTTGTTGTTGTTCGGCCTTCCGATGTATGCAGTGAAGTTGTCGTCGGGCAACAGTTCTTGCAGTTGCTTTATGGGTGGTGTAGCGAATGTCACGGTGTCTGCATCTATGAACAACAATGTGTTGGCCTTAGAATGATTTATCCTATGGCATTGGGCAAACACCTTGTAGCAGAATTTTATTGCATCATACTTGAAATCACGTTTGCCGTTACGGATGCCGTTGTTGTAGTCATTGTTGTTTTGCTCTAGGTATCCTTTGATGTGTGGACATGCTTCAAATATGTCGTGCTCAATCACACGTGGGTTTTGGATTCCGGTCTGGACATTCTCACAGTAGAGGTGTATGCACACGTCATCGGGCCAGTGTTGTAGGAATGTTTCTACCATCCTTTTACCATACTGTTCCCAACCGGCTTTGTGGAATGTGGTAAGCACTTCTATCATTGCGGATATTTAAGTATCGGTCCTTAATAGGCTAATATTTCCATTGCTATGTTCTATACGCATATCTGGTATGTTGACAACACATAAATAATCTATATAATAAAGTTATGAGAGACACAAAAACAATTACAGCATACGCCCAGAAGATGTTGCGTGAGGCCAAACAGAAGTTGATGTTCAAGGATCTACGTAAGGAAGTGGACTCGGGTGCCAACGGCACACAGAAGTATGTGATAAAACAAGGTGTCAACAGTGGCAAGGTTGCCACTGACGCCAACAAGTTCCAGTAACATCTAACGCCACATTGTAGTTCTTCATGTTGGTGTAAATAATCGGTATGAGTAAAAAATTAGAATGGTACATAATCATATTCCTAACAGTGATCCTGCTAGGCCTTTCTGCGTGTAGTCCAAACCCACACGTGGACAAGCAACCACCACACGAAACTGGAGAAGAGATGACTGACCAGATTACCAAGGACATGGAAGCGATGGATCGTGAAAAAGAACAAGCGGACAATCCTAGGGCAACCAACTTCGAGGGCATAGCACATGCATTGGCCTGCATGTTCGCACCAAATGAATGTCCTGCAAATAAAAGCAAAGAAGAGAAGAAAATGGATAGATAATATCCGATAAATACCGTTACCTACAAGGAGGGCGTACAATGAAAAAAGTAATTGACGAAATTAAGAAGCATAAAAAAGCAATGATTGGTGTTGCAGTTATTGTTGTAGTGTTCGCATGGATACTAATCACTAACGAACCTGCACCAGTAGAAGCACAATAAGGAGCACCAAATGTTTTTAACAATTGGATTGATAATTGGTTTCGCGGCTGGTTGGTATGTGAATGAAAAATTCGAAGACCTAGCAGAGGCGAGTTCCAAATTAAAATTCTGGAAGAAGTAATGATGGAGGGTTTAGGATGTTCGCAAGACTCAGAGGATGGTTCGAGACATGGAAGAAAAATTTGTTCGATGCATATGATCCACCTAAGCCCACTATCTACAAACTTGGCCAGAAGAAGTTTGTCAAAGTTAAACGTATAAGGACTGTGTCTAACTCAAAAGGTCCTTACCTCAAATAAAATCATTTACTATTTGTAAATTTTGTAAATTTAAATTTACAAAAGATTTACTCCGTTTACAACGTACGACTTGATTTTCCACGGTTTTGTGTATAAGTTTACAATAAGTAAATTTACAAACATTAATTTACAAAAGGAAACAAAAATGTACGCAGACAAAAAGAAGAGCCAGAAGGTTTATGTAGAAAGCAAATGTGTTTCTCGTGACGACTGTTGTTGGGATGAAACACCGGACACACTAGAAGTCGTGACTGTAAATGAAAACAAAACCACCAACGAATGGCCAGCACACTGGCAGAGGATGCAATAATCATGTGGCCTTACACAGACGAAGAGAACGACATGTTGAGCATGCCTAAGAAGAGTGATAACCCAATGAAAGAGACTTCAGACTGGTATTGGGAGAGGTACAAGAGCAAGTGCCTGAACCAAGTGGCACCGTTGGAAGACCTAACCGAGACCGAACAACCGTTCAGACACGCCGCTTAATACTATTTGGAATGAGGTGGTAGTTTCTTCTCCACCCACCATATGTGCTTCTGGGTGATGGGATCGAACTTTCGCATACGCAATTTCTGATTCTGTTTTTCTCCCTTGCCGGGTTTCATTGCGTAGTAGTAGAACCCGTGATCCTTCATCTTGGAATCCTCAGGTACAAGTCTAACTTTTACGTATGGTTTCTTTGACTTTGGCTTTTTTGCCGCCATGTTGATATCCCATGTAGTATGCCACTGCTATGAACGTGGCGATTATTAGTGTGTGCCAAATGTAAAACATATTATTAGTTATTTGAAATGTAGGGCACCATTACTTAATATACAAGCCATTCTTCATATAGCCTGGTGGTCTCACCATAACAAGTGGATACCCTCACCATGGTGCCACTATCTGCGTCTATGTTACTGACCAGGATTCCTCCACTGTTGTATTGTACAATGCAAACTCCATTTTGGTGTGGATCTTGTCCAGCAACAACATTCTCTCTGTAAGACACAAAAGGATTGAGGAACTTCCCTGAAAATGCTTCTTGTGTTGCGTCACCTATTTTGTTGGCGTCGAAACGTTCAGAGCAATCTAGGTACCCGTTCATGACCTCGGTCTCTCCGATTTCACATTTTAACATTTCTGCTTTTATGAATTTTATAGTTTGATTGTGCATCTGCTTCACAACATTTTTGTTGGCCGATGATGTGTACCCATTGTAAGCAACCACTCCCACTGCTGATAAAATACCAATGATTGCTACCACGACCAGCAGTTCTATCAATGTAAAACCGTTAGGTTTTTCAATGCTCATTGTTATTCGAAATCTGATCTTACTATGTGTTTTCTGAGTGCTCTCGTCAGTTCTTCGATCTTGTCTATGATGCTGATCAAACTGGGGTCTGTGATGTACTTCTGTTGTTCACGTAACTTGTCGTACTCCTTGAGTGTGATGGTCACTGTGCTTCTCAGGCCGCCTTCGTTCTCGTATGATAGGTCCTCTGATCTGTCGTCTGTCATGTTACTCCTTGTCGTCGTCTGCTCTGTTGGTTACTATCTTGTCCACAAGTCCGTAGGCCACCGCCTCCTCGGCATTCATGAACTTGTCACGTTCCATGTCCGCTTTCAACTTGTCTAGGGGTTGTCCTGTGGTCTTCTCGTAGATCTCTGTGAGTTCTTTCTTCCAACGCAGTAATTCGTTTGCCCTGATCTCCACATCAGTGGCCTGTCCACTCGCCCCGCCCAGGGGTTGGTGTATCATGTGCCTGGCATGGGGCAACATGTATCTCTTGCCTCGGGTGCCTGCACTTGCTAGGAGTGAGCCCATGCTACAAGCCTGGCCCACCACTATTGTTTGTATGTCTGATCGGACATACTGCATGGTGTCGTATATCGCCATGCCTGCCGTTACCAGTCCGCCCGGCGAATTGATATAAAGGGTTATATCCTTCTGGGCATCTTGTGATTCCAAGAATAACAGTTGAGCACAGAGCACTGATGCTGTGTGTTCCTCTATCGGTCCTTCCAACATGATTATCCTGTCCTTCAGAAGCCTACTGAAAATGTCGTAACTTCTCTCGCCTTTGGATGTCTGTTCTATCACTATTGGTGTAAGTGGCATAGTGTTATAATACACTATAACCCCGTATAGGTCAACCTGGAATATCTGCTGTTATTACAACACCAGGAGGTTGAGTGCGGTGCTGACCACGAATATCGTCACGAATGCTATCAGCGTGGGCATTATGAGTTGATCCAACTGACCAGGCCCATCACAGCGAAGAACGCCACGAACGCCCATGTGTCCGCTCGGCTTTTCTCCACCCTGTTGAACTGTTCCGTTAACTCTCGATCGCTCATTACAACTGTATCGGCACCGTGTACTTCTTGCCGTCCACTTCTATGGTTGTCTGTATGCCCCAACAACGTTGCCATAATCTGTCATCTTCCTCGATGGGTGCTGATCCGTCCGCTGTCTGGTTGCTGACTCTCTTCTTCTTTGCTGGTTTGCTCAACCATTGGTGTTCTTGGTCTGTGTATATCATGTCTTGGATTGTTCCTTTGTTTTACACTATTTTATCATGTTCGGGGTCAAAACTGTAGTGTTAATGACACATAGGTGATATGCGATGGCGTTGGGTGACTTCCACTCTCGCCTCCAGTCACCCACAGTTGCCATGTATCCGATACTGTGTGATTATAACAGGCCCTGACCGGGTGTGCTACCTTTTATTTTTGCTGTGCGTAAATTTTTGCAACTGCAGGTTACTCTGTGGGATAGGGATTCCTGATCATCCTGAGTGCCTCTTCCATGAAGTTCTCACAACCCCACACGTCGCCCTTCTTCTGGGCCAACTCTGCCATCACCTTGGATTTCTCGTAGAGCGGTGCGTCTGATCTCTTCTCGATCATGTTTGACCAGTGCAGTATGTCATCATCACAGGTTCCGTTGCCCTGTGAATGTCCTGCTTCTGCCCGTGAACATGCCAGCACAAACAGTAATGATAGTATTGCTAGGATTCTCATAATAGCGGTATTTATTTCCGCTGTGCAAATTTTTTCAGAATGAGGTACAGTTCTCTGTGGGGTTTCTGACCCGCCCTGTAACTACTCACCATGCCCATGATGATGCCAGGACACA
>Ga0209309_10002702_pt1 | contig 15880 bp, 15 predicted proteins | sample COGITO_mtgs_1204_2_FD_184807 | JGI IMG/M metagenome (GOLD analysis project Ga0209309, IMG submission 184807) | Pelagic marine microbial communities from North Sea - COGITO_mtgs_120412 (SPAdes) (version 2) | ecosystem: Environmental > Aquatic > Marine > Epipelagic ... | reverse complement strand
ATAACTCGACTAAAAATCATCAATTCGGTTACCGGTATAAAGCCAGCAAATCTTATAGGCACTATAGATAGCGGTGGGCACACCAATCTGGCTATATTTAGTTCGGTGGTTCATCTGGGAAGTAATCCTGCACTTCTAGGTTTTATTTGTAGACCTCAAACTTCAGAAGTTGGCCATACCTATAATAATATTCGAGAAAATGGGCAGTATACAATTAATCATATTCATGCAGAATTCGTGAAAAACGCCCATTATACCTCTGCCAAATTTGATAGTGATATTTCAGAATTTGAACGCTGTAATCTTTCAGAAGAATATTTTGGAAATTTTAAAGCACCTTTCGTAAAAGAAAGCAGCTTTAAAATGGGAATGCGATTTAAAGAGGCGTTAGATATTAAACTTAATGGAACTGTTTTAGTAATAGGAGAAATAGAACAACTTATCCTTCCTGATAATTCTATAGTGGATAATGACATTGATCTAGAAGCTACAAATAGTATTGGGATTTCAGGCTTAAACAGTTATTATTCTTTGAATAAAATTGAAAAACACCCATATGTAAGGGTGAACGAAGTACCAGAATTTTAAATTGAAAAAACAAAACCTTCCTCAAAAAATATGCATCGTTTGTAATCTGCCTTTTACTTGCCGTAAAAAATGGGAAAAGAATTGGAATGAGGTTAAATATTGCAGCGAACGTTGTAGAAGAAATAAATGAAAAGTATCAGTTTAATATTTCCACATCAACTATTTCAAGAATCTCCACTTTTTGAAACCAATGCTCCTGTTTATATAGTTGAAGAATATTTGTTCTTTAAGCAGTACAAATTTCATAAACAAAAAATAGCATTTCATAGAGCTACCATGAAGCCCTATGAAGATTTCCTTCGGAAGGATAAAAATTTCGAAGTCCATTATGTTGAAGCAACTGAAGAAATTTCGGATATCAGAATACTCATTCCAGAATTAAAACACCTAGGTATTCAGCATATTAATTATATAGACCCAACAGATAATTGGCTTCAAAAACGATTGGATAAAATGCTTCGTAACAGTGGAATTAAATCAACTAGATATCCCTCAGCTTTATTTTTAAATACTAAAGAAGATCTAGCTGTTTTTTTTAAAAGTGATCAAAAGAAATATCATCAGAAAACCTTTTATACAGAGCAGCGTAAACTTCGAAATATACTTATTGAACCAGATGGATTACCCACAGGAGGCAAATGGAGTTTCGATGATGAAAACAGAAAGAAATATCCCGCTAAAAATACACCGCCGTCCATTCAATTTCCAGATGTAGATGAATATTATGAAGAAGCCAAAAAATATGTAAAAAACCATTTCTCAGATAATTTAGGAAATCTCACAACTCATCAATTATATCCCACAAATTTTGAAACTACAAAAGTTTGGCTTAATCAATTTTTGGAGCAGCGTTTTATGGAGTTTGGGAAGTACGAAGATGCTATTGTTGCCGAATATTCTATACTAAATCATAGTGTTTTAACTCCAATGCTGAATGTGGGTTTAATAACACCTCAAGAGATTATAGATGCTTGTTTGGTTTATGCTGAAGAAAATAAGGTTCCTATAAATTCTACAGAAGGTTTTATTAGGCAAATCATTGGATGGAGAGAATTTATTAGAGGTATTTATGAGGTTAGAGGAACTGAAGCCCGCACCACCAATTTCTGGAAATTCAATAAAAAAATCCCTGCTTCTTTTTACAATGGTACTACAGGTATTTTTCCGATAGATCAAACCATTAAAAAAATATTAGAAACTGGCTATTGCCACCATATAGAACGATTAATGGTTTTGGGCAATTTTATGATGTTGTGCGAATTTAATCCAGATGAAGTTTATAAATGGTTTATGGAACTCTTTATAGATTCTTATGATTGGGTAATGGTTATCAATGTATACGGGATGAGTCAATTTGCTGATGGTGGATTAATGGCTACCAAACCTTATATAAGTGGGAGTAACTACTTAATGAAAATGAGTAATTATAAAAAAGGAGAATGGCAGGCAACATGGGATGGTCTTTTTTGGCGATTTATGCATACCCACCGCGAATTTTTCCTATCGAATCCAAGATTAGGAATGTTGGTAAAGATATATGATAAAATGCCTGTTGAAAAGCAGCAAAAACATCTTAAGAATGCCGACCAATATTTATTATGCTTGACTAATTAATTGAAAATGCTATTTGCTATAGTAACTTTTCAAAAGCTAAGTTGGCTACCGATTTATGGTTATTTTTTTGTAATTTTTATCGAGCTCACTGCGTCTTTTTAAAAAAAATATAATGATAAAACATCTAATTCTACTCACAATAATAGTAACTACTATGCAAACAGCAACTGTTTTTAAGTTTAATGAAGCATCAAATACCTCTAATTGGTCTATTGTAGATGATGTGGTTATGGGAGGCAGATCTTCAGGAAATTTTTATTTAAATAAAGAAGGTCATGGGATTTTTGAGGGTCGCGTTTCTTTGGATAATAATGGCGGATTCTCTTCACTTAGATACAACTTTGCTGAAATGAGTACAAAATCGTACTCAAAGATCATTTTGAAAGTCAAAGGCGATGGAAAAAGCTATCAATTTAGAGTAAAAAGCAAGTCGACGGATTATTACTCCTACATCACATCATTTAAATCTTCTGAAGATTGGGAAATTATCGAAGTGAAGTTATCAGATTTATATCCTGCTTTTAGAGGTAGAAATCTCAATATGCCCAATTTTGATAAAGATAGTATTGAAGAAATCGCTTTTTTAATTGGTAATAAAAGGGAGGAGAATTTTAAGCTGGAGATAGATTATATAGAATTAAAATAATAAAGATTTTATAGGTCATAAAAAGTATAATATGCAAAACTTAGCATAAATAATAAGGTCCATAAGATAGTTCTTAACCAATTTTTATTGACTAGAGAAGGGAGGGTTTTATTGGTAAATTCAGCTTTAGAAATTTTATTATGAAGCGGTACAAATTGAAGAAACGTAGAGATCCATACGATACTTATAATTCCCAAACTAATTAGGTGGTAGGGGATAAGTGCAGTAATAGTTTGATATACTGCGATCACTAATTGTAAGATCATTAAAGGACCAACAATATAACCTATAAGGGTAGTATACTTTCTATGCCAAGGAATCAAATTTTCAGTGGAATAATGAAGAAAACTTGGATATATAATAAGTTGAATTATCCAAATTAAAACGAATAATCCAAAATCTACAAGCAGTCTTAGTATTTCAAGAGACATTATAAGTGTTTAGTGATTTTTGAGCTCATTGGTTTAGTGATCGAAAAATAATAATCGATTAGATTTCCTTTATCGTTCACTAAATATTTCTGGAAATTCCATTTTACGCTAGAATTTTTCTTGCCGTTGAGGTCTTTAGTGGTGAGCCATTTATATAAAGGATGTTGTTTACTGCCTTTAACATTTATCTTTTCGGTAAGTAAAAAAGTGACACCAAAATTCAATTCGCAGAATTCCTGAATTTGCGAAGCATCTCCAGGCTCCTGTTTGCCGAATTGATTGCAGGGAGAACCAATCACAACGAGTTCTTCAGGATAAGTATCACTTAACTTTTGCAACTCTTTATACTGTTTGGTAAATCCACATTCCGAAGCTACATTAACAAAAAGTATTTTCTTTCCTTTAAAATCTAGAAGTGAAATTGGTTTACCATCTATAGCATTAATAGTAATATCATAGATTGTCTGTCTTTTTGTTTCAGATGCAATATTCGGTGACAATTTTGCTTTATCTATCGTATTCATTGCTAGTTCTAATTTTATACAAATTTGACATAAAAATTTGGAAGTTGCCCTTAATCACTTACTAAGCTATTATTAAAAAAATACTATTAAGATTATTTAAAGGACTGTTTTTCTATTTCGATCTTAAATACGAAATGAACTACCTCGATGCAAGCATACGAGGTAGTTTATTTGGCTTGGATGGAAAAATAAAATTGCAGGAGAACAGATGTATTTCTATAGACCAAATATTATATCTTATCGATTCGATGCCTATGAGAAAAAATGAAATTCGTTCGAAAAACTAATTTCTTACTAATCAAGAACTTCAAGAAGTGATATTTACCATTTAGCGCTAAATTCTTACCCATTTGCGCTACCCGCCTATTTACTTGATTTTTTTTGAACTACTTATTTAACTTATTTGTCTGGCACCAATTAATAGAATCGCATTGCCGGTCCTAAAACGATTTTTAACATTCTATTTTTCAGGTATTTATAGATGTGTTCAATACATTTTCAAACCTACCTATTATATCATTAACCTACTTTAAATTTCATCATCTTAAGTTTCTTGAAGTACATTTTTGGGACTTTAGAAGATTATAGATGAATTTTCTTCTCGAATTAAGAAATCTTAACTTAAATTGTATAGTCAAGAACCTCAAATAAGCATGTTATAAACCCTGTTTAGAAATACAGATTATGAAATTTATAGGTAGTCAGTTAGTATACTATTTAAGGGACAGGGACTTTAAAAGAAATTCGAAAATATTAATTAGATATTTGGCATTTCTTGGGATGGTTATTTTTATTTATTCTATTCTTTTCCACATAATCATGGTAGAGGTGGAAGGTAAAGATCATTCTTGGGTAACAGGCTTTTACTGGACACTTACCGTTATGAGTACGCTTGGTTTTGGAGATATCACATTCGAATCAGATATCGGTCGTGTTTTTAGTATAGTAGTTTTGCTGTCTGGAATTATAATGTTATTAATAGTTTTACCATTTGCTTTTATAAGGCACTTTTATGTTCCTCTTTTAGAGTCACAAGCCAAAAACAGGGTTCCCCGCCAAGTTCCTAAAGGAACAAAAAATCATGTTTTAATATGTTCTTATGATGTTATAGCACGAGACCTTACAAAACGGTTGAAACAAGAAAACACCCTTTATTACATTATCGAAAACGATCTGGCAATAGCACTTGAAAATCATGATGACGGTGTTCCCGTAATATTTGGAGAATTGGATAACGAGGAAACCTTTATCCTTGCCAATATTAAAGATGCGAAAATGCTAGTTGTCAATAGGAATGATATTCTAAACACCAAGATCATTCTTACCATTCGGGATATCGCTCCTACTGTAGCTATTGCTGCCATAGCAACAGATGATGAATCTGTTCATGTACAGGAATTGAGTGGCGCTAATCATGTATTACCTGTAAAAAGATGGCTTGGGGAACAATTGGCCAACAGGGTAAATTCGCAACATGCAAAATCTCAACCCATAGGGCAATATGAAGATTTGTTTATTGCAGAATTACCCGTTCTATATACTCATTTGGTTTCTAAAACCATTAGGGAGGCCGAATTAAGAAAAAAATTTGGGGTTAGTATAGTAGCAATTTGGGAAAGAGGGAGGTTGAAACCAGTACATGGAAATAAAAAACTAACATTAGAAAGTGTGTTGGTCATCATTGGAAATAAAGACCAACTCCAAAGTATTGATGAACTCTTCTATGATCACAATATTAACCCTAATCCAGTTCTAGTAATTGGAGGGGGGAAAGTAGGACTAGCTGCGATAGAATTATTGCATAAAAATAATATCCTCGTGAATCTAATTGATAAGGATTTGGAGATATGTAAAAAAGCAAGCCCTATTTGTAATAAGGTATTCACTGGCAGGGCCTCGGATTATGAACTTCTAAAAAAAGCTGGAATATTGGAAGCTCCTTCGGTATTGTTATCTACCAATGATGATACTATGAATATTTATCTCGCATCTTATTGTCGTCAATTAAACAAGGAATTAAAAATAGTGAGCCGGATAACAGAAGCTCGAAATATTGATATTATCCATAGGGCAGGAGCTAATTTTGTATTGAGTTATGCCACTTTGGGTTCTGAAGCTGTTCTGTCTATTTCCAAAGGTCATGAACTAACCATTCTTGGTGAAGGGATTACATTGTTTATTGCCCAGACGCCCATCTCATTGGAAGGTAAATCACTCGCAGAATCTGGTATAGGTGCTAAAACAGGACTTTCAGTAATTGCCATAAAAGAAAACTCACAAGTCGTTACACTACTATCTGCAGATACCCTACTTCCGCGGGGAGCAGAAATAGTAATGTTTGGGAATACTGAAATGAGAAATAAATTTAATGAAATCTATCTTGAAGACGTCTAAAAATTGAAATTTTGGTGAGTTTCTCACTCCCCGCCAAAAGATTATCGAATATCAAATAAAAGATGCACTATTCGGGCTGTATTTTTCAAAATTTATTTGCGCATGGAAGGAAATTTTTAGGTGCTTTGGATTAAATTAAATAGAAATCAGATTGTGAATATCTATTATTAAGAAAATCGCCAAAGCATATTTTAAAATTTATATTTGGCATCCAAAAAATAAATATATGAGCGCAACTTGGTATGAGTGTAAAGTAAAATACAGAAAAACACATGAAACGGGAGAACAAAAATTAACTACAGAAACGTATCTATTGGATGCAATTTCGTTTACGGAGGCAGAAGCCAGAATTAATGAAGAAATGAAGGCATATACCAGCGAAGAGTTTCTAATCACCAATATTAAAGTGGCTAATTTATCGGAGGTTCATCCTTTTGAAAATTCCGATAGATGGTTTAAGTCTAAAGTTTCTCTAATTGCTTTAGATGAAAACAGTGGAAAAGAGAAAAAAACCAATATTTATATGCTGGTGCAAGCTAATGATGTAAAAGAGGCTTTTGAAAATACTTCTCAGGCAATGGATAACACCATGGGAGAGTATTCGATCCCTGCTATTACGGAATCTCCAATTTTAGATGTGTTTCCATATTTCTCGGGAGAAGAAGAAAAATTGGAACAATTTAATACTATAACAACATCTGAAACTCCAGAAAAGGAGGAATTGGAGGAGAAAGAACTTGTCTAATTTTCAATCATTTTAGAGTACTAAAACTCTAGTATATTAATGATTTAATTCTCCCTTATAATTAAAGTCCCGTTATCGTAGTGATTACGGGGCTTTGTTTTTTATGTAGTTAGCCGAAAGAAGAGTCTCTGCCTTATGTATTTATTGTGTTACTTAAAAAATGTATTGTGTTAGTTATTAGGTAGATAAGGAACAAATTTTATTTTAATTTAAGTTACTATTTAACAAAGGAGGTCCTATGATAAAATAACTGTTGATTGAAGTAAAAATAAAATAAACTTTTAATCATTGAATTAGCCAAAGGAAAAGCTGCATACATATGCAGCTTTTTTTATAATTGTACAAAAAATACAAATTGGATTAAATCCTAATATTTGGAAATAATCCAATTTTATAAATTTATTTAGTAATTTTGCTCTCCAAGCTAACTTTATGGAGAGCAAACTGTTTACTGTTATAGATGTAGAAACCACCGGTGGAGGGATTAAAGGTAATAGACTTACCGAAATTTGTATTGTAAAATTGAAAGGGGATAAGGTAATAGACAAATACACTACACTTATAAATCCCGAAAAACACATTCCTGTTCAAATTACTGCACTTACAGGTATAGATAATGAGATGGTGGAGAATGCTCCAAAATTTCATGAAGTGGCCAAAGAGATCGAAGATTTTATGCGAGATGCTATTTTTGTAGCTCATAACGTAAATTTCGATTATAATGTTCTCCGAAATGAATTTAAACAGCTGGGTTTTGATTTTAATCGTAAGAAGTTGTGTACGGTGCGTCTCTCCAGAAAACTGATTCCGGGATTATTATCTTATAGTTTAGGGAGATTGTGCGATTCTATAAATATTCCACTTACAAATAGGCATAGGGCAGAAGGGGATACAGATGCTACGGTAATATTATTTCAGCGTTTGTTATCCTTGGATACTGAAGAATTAGTTTTTAATTCTTTCTTGCATGCGCATTCTAAGCAAGCAACCTTACCACCACATCTTTCTGTAGAGCAGTTTCATGAACTTCCTGAAAGTCCGGGAGTATATTTGTTTAAGGATAAACAGCATAAAGTAATTTATGCAGGAAAGGCTATAAACATAAAAAAACGGGTGTTATCTCATTTTTACGATAAGATAACCAAAGAGTATCAACTGGGCCAGGAAACCTATTATATAGATCATGAAACCACTGGAAACGAAGTAATGGCCTTACTCTTGGAAGCTGAATATATTAAAAAACATTATCCAAAGTTCAATCGAGCACAAAAAAATCCTGGAACAACTTATCAAATCATAAGTTATATTAATCAACGTGGAATAATTCAACTTGGAATTGGTAAAACTAAGAGAATTCAGGATTCTATTGGCACTTTTTATAATAGAGCTTTGGCAACGGAAAAGCTCGAGCAGTTGTGTGAAACATTTAAATTGTGTCCCAGATATTGCACTTTACAAAGCAGTATGGAGAAATGTTCTCATTACAAGCTAAAGAACTGTGAAGGTATTTGTGATGGCTCTGAAGCTGTGACAGATTATAACTTAAAGGTTACTGAAGCTATTAATAGTTTAGGCGAAGAAAAACCTACGTATGTTATCAGAGAAAAAGGAAGACATTTTGAAGAGGAAGCTTTTATATTGGTGAAAGATGGAAGGTATCAAGGTTATGGATATTTAGATGTTGAAGTTCAAATAGCTTCAGTTGAAGATTATGAGCCCTTCCTGAAACTACAAGAATCCACTTTTCATACCCATAAAATATTGAATAGTTATTTGCGGAAGAATGGTGAAAATAATGTCATTTATTTTAAAAATGAGGTTTTTGCTTAAGAAAACGGAAAGCTCTCTAATTATAAATTGAATTAGTTCTTACAATTTTTATTTTCCCGTAAAGTATACTACACTGAAAAAGGACGTCATTCTGAACTTGTTTCAGAATCTCATTACAATGTAAATCAATACAATATTAAGACCCTGAAATAAATTCAGGGTGACGAGAGAACGTTAGGACAAAAACAGATATACATAACAATTTTATTTCAGTTAAAACTTAAAGGAGCCTCCATGAGGTAATTACTTTTGGCGAGCTGCAAATATTTTAAGGTGAAGATGTGTTGCCATTTTTCGGGCATTGTGTTTCGCTCTTTCAGCTATTTCTCCTTCAAAATTTTCATTTATTGTTTGAACCCAAAGATTTAGCCATACTCCAAAACTTTTTTCATCTATCTCATTATTATTTTCTGCATCTACTTTAATATGGGCTTGTGCAGGCCTGCCGGCATATGTGGACACAAAAAACAATCCACTTTCCCAGAAATTGGTGATCTTATCTATATGAGAATCCCAATCTTTAATACTGTTATGAAAGAAGTGACCTATCTCTTTATCCTTTTTCACTTTCTCGTAAAACTGTGACACCAAAACATAAATGTCGTTTCTATTTGTAATGTCTTTTTTCATTTATAGAATATTAAAAAAGGTGAAAATAGGGCTAAAGGTATATCCTTATCCATTGAATTCTTAAATGCTAATTATTTTGTTTCCACCATTCTGAAGTTGGAATTGGTTCACCAATCGTAACAGCTTCCCCAATAATTGGTGTGGTAATAGGTACGTTTTTCGCAATTGCTTCCGTAGTAACCCGCTCTATTGGATCTGTCCAACTGTGTAAACCTAATTTAAACGCTCCCCAGTGAATTGGTAATAGTAACTTGGCATTTACATCTATAGTTGCTTGAACTGTTTCCTCTGGCATCATGTGGATAAGTGGCCATTGGGCATCATACTGTCCGCATTCCATGATTGCCATATCAAAAGGACCATATTTATCTCCTATTTCTTTAAAATGAGTGTCATATCCAGAGTCTCCACTAAAATAGATATTATCTTTTTGTCCTTTAATTACCCAAGAACTCCATTGAGTATTAAATCTATCTGTAACTCCGCGACCAGAAAAATGACGTGAGGGAGTTGCCGTTAGTTGAATGCCGTCAAACGAAATTGTTTCCCACCAATCCATTTCGGTAATTTTTTCTTCTGAAACACCCCAAGAGATAAGGTGGGCTCCAACACCTAAAGGAACATAAAAATGGCCGACTCTATCTTTTAGTTTTTTAATGGAACCATAATCTAAATGATCGTAATGGTCGTGAGAAATTATAACGGCATCCAGATTGGGTATATTTTCTATCGCTAATGGAAGGGTGTCATTAAACCTCATGCTTCCCAATAGAGGGTGAGGTGCAGGCACATTTCCTAACATAGGGTCTAGAAATACCTTCTTACCATCCAATTCCAACAATAAAGCAGAATGTCCAAACCAAGTAATCTTTGTGGTAGAATCTAAAGTTTTAGCTATAGTTTCTGAAGAAATTTTCTTTACTGGAATATTCCAGTCCGGAACTTTATTTCCATCTGTGAAATATTCACTTAAAGTTTTTACGTAATTCATATCTCCAGAAACATCCGTTTCAGTTAAATTCTGAAATTTTCCGTCTTTGAAGTTTTTAGAAGCTTTTATTTTTTCTAATCGTAGTCCATCACTTTTAGCACCAAATTCTGGCGAGGTGTTAATGAAAATTACAGCTATTAGAACGATCATTCCTATAATGGAAACAAGTATGCCTATTATCATTTTAAATATTTTAAAGACAGTTCGCATGAAGATGAATTAATTCTTTATTTAGTAATTCAAAAATTTAATACCAGTAAGCTTTTCCGATATTTCCCATAGATGTTTTGCATCCAAGACATCATAGGCCTGGGGTTCGGCTTTTGCTAATCCAGGATTCCCATTCAAATCCATAAATCCTTGTGGGCCATAATAATCACCACCATTTACATTAGCTCCCAATGCTGCCAATAAAGTAGGTTTCGCTGCATTTTTTGGAGAATGCGTCACTAGCAATAAAAACGGACTTAAAAGGATGGAGGCTAGTTTTGGTAAATGTCTGGCCAACTCTGTATTAGAGGCGCCAGGGTGAGCAGCAACGGAAATAGTTTTTGTTTTTTTGTTAGCCTCTAATCTGCGTTGCAACTCCTTTGAGAAGATAAGACAAGCCAGTTTACTCTGTCCGTAAGCACCAAATTTAGAATATTTGTTTTCACTTTGAAGATCGTTAAAGTTGATGGATGCATTTTTATGTGCAATAGAACTAAGGGATATAATTCTGGAGTTTTCAGTTTTGGTAATCACGTCAATTAAAAGTCCGGTTAATAAGAAGTGACCGAAATAGTTTGCAGCCATTTGCAACTCTAATCCATCTTTAGTTTTTTGGTATGGAGGCATCATTACGCCTGCATTATTTATTAAAAAATCTAAACGCTCAAATTTATCTATAAAAGATTTTGCGAAATCGCGAACAGATTTTAGGCTGCTAAGATCTATATTTAGAATTATCAAATCTGCATTTGGAACTTTACTTAGGATATCTTTTTTTGCACTTTCTGCTTTTTCTAGATTGCGGCATGCCATTATTACTGTGATCTCTTTTTGCGCAAGTTCTATTGTGGTTTCAAAACCCACACCTGCATTGGCTCCAGTAACAATTGCTATTTTTCCTTTTTGAATTGGGATATCATTAATTTTTAGGGTAGACATATCTTTATAGGGTTAAAAGTAAGTGTTCACTTATTTTAATAAATTGTATTTTTTTGCTAAGTAACTAATAGCAGCTTCTAAGTCAAAATTAGGGTCGAGAAATAATCTAGTAGCTAAGCCATCTAATAAAGTTAAAAGGAGTTTAGCTTCCATCTTTGGTTCTTTAAACTTTAGATCTTCAAAAGCAATTGTGAGTGCTCTTTCCAAAGGTTCAATTTTGTGTGCACCATAGATCTCCAATTCCCATTTAAGCTTATATTGAAGCTTCCAGAAATCCATATCCTCCTTATTTGCAGTAATACTCTGTGACATGTTAAGGGTCTTAAGAATTACTTTCTTAGCATTTGTTTCTAGAACGATATCGGCATATAAGGATTTGAATCGTTCTTCTCCCTCCTTTATAATAGCTTCTAAAAGTCCTTCTTTGTTTGTGAAATGTCTAAAAATTAAACCTTCAGAAACTCCAGCTTGCTTTGCTATTTTGCTGGTTGCAGTGTTTTTAAAGCCTTCTTTAGCAAATAGGGCTAATGCAGACGTTATAATGTTTTCTTGTTTTTTGGTCATAATAGTGAGCAATCACTTGCAAATATTAATAAATAATTTCCTCTAAAGCAATTCTAAAAGGTTTAGATATTTTTTAAAACCTAATAGGCTTTAAAAAATAGATTATGAAAAAACTATAACATCGATGAATTACGTTTAATGAAGGATATAAGTTTAAGTGCTTAAGTTTTATTAATTATAATATAATTAAAATTAGCTCTATATATTATGGAATAATTAAAAATTGTTAATAAATGTGTGATAATAAATTATTTTTGTTTGATATGCGCTAAATTATTGTAGGAAATTTCGCTGTAAATAAAATCAATTAAATCTAACCAATTTTACAATGAAAAATTTCTCTTTACTTAGATGGCTCTTTGCCTTTCAATTTCTATTTATTCTTACTTCTTGTGAAAAGGATACCGAGTTTGTACATCCAGATTCTGTAATTACTACTTATGATTTTACTGTTACAGCTGATGGTAATTATTTAGAAAACTTTGAAGGAGTTACAAAAACAAGTTACGCGGGGGCTTCAGTAGCTTTTACAGATGGCAATTGGTATTTTGAGGATGCCTTAATTGGTTCTCTTAAAAACGATCGAAAAACTGATTTGCAATCTGCTAGATTAAGAAACAGTGGAAGTCTTACTATGCAATTTGATCTTGTAGAGGGTGCAAAATCTATTTCTGTAGACTATGGGAAGTTTAGTAGTGACAATAATTCAATTTTTGAAATGTACTATTCTCTGGATGCTGGAGCGAGTTGGACCAAGACAGGTAGCTCAATAAGCGTTAGTAGTACCTCTTTGAGTACTGCAGTTTTTAATCTTAATGTTAGTGGTAATGTAAGATTCGAGATTAGGAAAACCGATGGCTCTTCAAATAGAGTAAATATAGATAATGTGTTGGTGGAGGCCAACCCACAAGTTGCTGTTCCAAATGGTACTATAATAGAGGATTATGAATCTGGATCTAAAGGAAGTTATGCTTCAGGATCTGTTGCTTTCTCTAGTGGAAGCTGGTTGTTAGATGATGCACTTGTAGGTACTTTGGCAGGAGATCTTAAAACTGGAGCTAAAGCTACTCGTATTCGAAACGTCGGTGTGCTGGAAATGCAATTTGATGTATTAGGTGCACAAAGCATTAGCTTTAATCAGGGTGCTTATGGTTCTGATGGAAATAGTACTTGGGAATTACAAGCTTCTACCAATAGCGGTTCATCATGGACTACCTTAGGAACTACTCAAGCAACTGCTGGAAATAGTTTAACTCCGGTTAATTATACAATGAACTACTTAGATGCAGTTCGTTTTAGAATTATTAAACTTTCAGGTGGATCTAATAGAGTTAATATAGATGATTTTGTAATAGATGGAACCACCGTAGACCCAGTTATCGGGACTGGTGATGGAGGAGGCGTTCCTGGTAGTGGAGCGGTTCACTTAACCATGGGTAATCCATCTAATGCGGTTACAGACATAGCTTTTCCTACAAATTATTTATTGGAAAAAGAAGAATATACTATGTCTTATAGTAGAGATAAGGGAACAGCAAACTGGGTTTCATGGCATTTAGATGAATCTTGGCGAGGAAGTGCTGCAAGACAAAACGATTTTAGAGCAGACAATACACTTCCTTCTGGATGGTATCAAGTAAATCAGGATGATTATAAATTAAGCGGATTCGATCGTGGGCATATGTGTCCTTCAGCAGACAGAACTTTATCTATAGATGATAATTCCAATACTTTTTTTATGACCAATATGATTCCGCAGGCTCCCAATAATAATCGAATTGGTTGGGCGAGTTTAGAGAATTATTGTCGTTCTATGTTGGCTGGCGGATATGAGATCTATATTATCTCTGGTGGATATGGAATTGGGGGAGATGGGTCTGCAGGTACTGCCAATTATATTGCAAATGGAAATGTGCAGGTGCCTGCCAATACTTGGAAAGTGATCTTGATAATGCCTAGTGGAACAGATGATGTAAATCGTGTAACTACTAACACCCGTGTAATAGCTATCGATATGCCAAATAGCCAGTCGGTTTCTTCAGATTGGACTACCTATAAAACTACGGTTGATGATATTGAGATGAAAACAGGTTACGACTTCTTCAACCTAGTTCCCGATAATATAGAAAATGTTATTGAAGCTAGTGTAGATGCAGTGATGTAATAAGCTTAAACATAAACTTTTGTGAAAGCACGCTCTAAAGGCGTGCTTTTTTTAATCAGCTTAATATTATCCCTTATATTCGATAAAAAAATGCGAACCCCAATTTTAGGAATCATACTTTGTATTCTTTTCGCTTCTTGCGGAGTAAACAAGTCATTAGATATAGATTATCTCCAGAAGAATCTTGAAAACTCTGAGAGCACTCCAAGCCTAAATATTTTCAGCCCTAAAAATTCAAAATATAAAAACACTCCAGTATTAGTATTTGTACATGGTGGAAATTGGAATAGTGGAAAAAAGGAATTGTATAGTTTTTTTGGAACTAATTTCGCGAAAAAAGGAATTACAACTGTAATTGTGGGATACACATTAAGTCCTGAAACCAGTTATGATGGAATGACAAAGCAGGTAGCCCAAGCTATTAAATGGACGCAGGAAAATATTTCGAAATATAATGGAAATCCTAGTCAGCTATTTTTAACGGGTCATTCTGCCGGTGGTCACCTTGTATCTCTCGCTACTATGAATCCCGAATATGGAATAGATCCAGCTAACATCTCAGGAATTATATTAAATGATGCTGCAGGTTTGGATATGCATAATTATTTGGAAACGTATCCACCAACCACTACCAACGATTATTTAACTACATGGACCAATGATCCTGAAATTTGGAAGGAAGCATCTCCAATTTATTTTCTAGATGAAAATACTCCACCAATTATGATGTATGTTGGAGAGAAAACGTATCCATCTATTAAGGTTGCGAATGAGCGGTTTCTAAAAGCACTAAAACCTTTTCAACCCTCTGTAAAGCCTATATTTATTAATAAGAAGCATATTCCTATGATGACTCAATTTATCTGGCCTTGGAATAACAGATATCAGGAAATGATAGATTTTATGAATAATCAATAACCAATTAACAATTAACAGAAATTATTGATTTTTCTGCTCTTTTGCTTTATTTACAATAGCTTTTAGTCGTTCCTTATGCGCTTCCTTTTCTTTACGAAGTTTATTCTTCTTTCTGTTTAAAAGCTTGGTGTGTTTTGCTTTATTCTGGGTATTCTTTTGAGCTCCTTTTTTAGCCATTCTTGCTTTTAATTATAAATGATAAAAATATTTAATCACATTAAATTCCTGAAACCTAAAACTTTGAACGAAATTATCCTACCACTTTCAAACTGCTATATCCTTGTCCGTTTCGGGTAAGTTTAATTTGTGTGGCAATTCGTTCCTTAAGTGAATCGACATGACTTATAATTCCAATCGTCTTGGAAGATTCTGCTTGTAGTTTTTCCAAAGTATCAAGTGTCTGATCCAAAGTTTCAGGATCCAGAGTACCAAAGCCTTCATCTATAAACAGGCTATTGATTTCTACATTTTTGGAAGCCAGATCACTTAATGCCAAGGCCAAAGAAAGACTTAATATAAAGGTTTCTCCACCAGACAGGGTTTTTACAGATCTCCGCTGTCCGCCCATATGCAAATCTATGGTCACTAATCCATCATCTTCATCTGCTTCCGGCTTATCTATTAGATAGCGATCACTAAGATCTTTTAAGCGAATATTTGCCAAATGCAGTAATTGAGATAAGGTAAGATCT
>Ga0209309_10002701_pt1 | contig 15881 bp, 17 predicted proteins | sample COGITO_mtgs_1204_2_FD_184807 | JGI IMG/M metagenome (GOLD analysis project Ga0209309, IMG submission 184807) | Pelagic marine microbial communities from North Sea - COGITO_mtgs_120412 (SPAdes) (version 2) | ecosystem: Environmental > Aquatic > Marine > Epipelagic ... | reverse complement strand
ACGTTTTAAGTCGGCATCAAGTAATATCGTTTTGAATATTGCCTCACCCAGTTTTCGTTTCATTTCCTCAATAGTTACGGTCAGCCTAAAAGCTTCGTATGTCTCGCCATGACCGCGAACGAGTAGTGATAGTACACCCTGCTCGTCTATTTCATGTTGAGTGAGTCTTTCGGGATATAACTTCTCAAACTCTTCTGGAGGTGCGACTTGTATGTGTGGACGATTACCTGATGTTGCTGACATGATGATGTTAGTTCAAGTTTAGCTTGCGTGGTCTTTCATCCACCCATTGCGTTACATCTTCGATAGTTGCAGGTCGAGAATCTTGATTGAAAATGTGCTCATATCGCATTGTTTCCGTAAGTGCCACTGACGCGATAGCTGGTTTAGGATGATGACACGCTGGTGCAGCCTCATATGCAGCCTTAAAATCTTCAGGTAATATGGGTTTTCCGCCGTAGTTAGCATTTCGTGGATCAAATTCGTATGACATACAATATCCTTGATTAATTATAATATTATATATCATTGCTATATTATGTCAAATATACTTACATTACGCTTTTGTTAGTAAGAGATGGTACATAGAGACTTATATAAGTCGAGAGGAACTCATCTGTTATCTACACGAATACCAGGTGCTACACTAGTAGCTATGAAACTTGCCGTAGTCATCCCTATGTATAACGAGTCGAAACACATTGTGGCCTGTCTTGATTCACTGGATGCACAGTCGCGTCGGGCCGATGAGATCGTGCTGATTGACAACAATAGCACTGACAACACCGTCAAATTAGCAGAAAAATACGACGTCACTATCATCAGCGAGCCACAGCAAGGCATCTGGGCGGCACGATCTCGTGGGTTTGATGAGGCAATGGATTGCTGCGACGTCATGGCGTTTACTGACGCTGATGCACGTTTCCCGGCTGACTGGCTAAAGAAGATCGATGAGGAATTCAAAAACGATGATTTGCAGGCGCTAACCGGACCGGGATTATTTTACGACGGTGGTAAACTCGTAAACTGGCTCGGTAAAGTTATCTACATGCAGCCCTATTTTATCGGCGTCGGTCTGGCTATGGATATGAAACCGCTGTTTGCCTCCAATGCGGCGATTCGAGCCAGCACTTGGAAATCAGTTCGTGACACTGTCCACCGCGATGATCAGAAGTTGCACGATGACGTCGATCTCAGCTATCACCTGCAGCCGATCACGACGATCAAGTACCGGGCTGATCTGATCACGTATATATCGACTCGGCCATTTTATAGTTTCCGGGGCATGGTTAAACGCTACTATATCGGCTTTCGCTCACTGTTCATCCACTGGAACACGCAGGCACCGTGGCATATCTATCGTCAGAAATTCGAATCTAAAAAAACAAATACATAATCTTCAGTTTCTCAGCTAATTCTCAAACTTAGTTCGTATGATACCCATGCTACGTTAGCGCTCGTGGCACAAACTAAACAAAGGAGCATACATGAAAAAACAACTATTAACCGCAGGAATCGTATCAGTCGTCGGACTCGCTGGTGTCGGTGGACTCGCCACCGTATCAGCTGCCACGGATGATGAAGCAAATGGACGTGATGGAATGATCAGTCAACTTGTCGAGCGTTTCAATCTCGATGAAACCGAAGTCTCAGCGTTTTTCGATGAGCAACGTGAGAGTCGAGAGGCCGAGCGTGAAGCCAAGCAAGCTGAACGACTCAGTGCAGCTGTCGAGGAAGGTGAGCTAACCCAAACCCAAGTCGATCTGATCACTGAGAAACGAGCTGAGATCAAAGCAGAGCGTGAAGAAGCGAAGGACGCAGATCTCTCCGACGAAGAGCGCAAAGCTAACATGGAAGAAAACCGTGCTGAGCTAGAGGCTTGGGCCGAAGAAAATGATATCCCAATGTCATTTATCGGTCATGGCGGCAAACACGGTGGACCTCGTCACTAGTTAGCCACCACACGACATCCCTACCCACACCAAGTACCCGCTATACTCCCGTAGCGGGTACTTTTTGGTACTCTCAGCAAACATTCAGCTAACTGCGCTACACTAAAAGCATGAAACTACTGATTATCGAAGATGAGCCTAAAATAGCTAGAGCTCTAAAAACAGGATTTGCCCAAGAGCATGCCACCACCGAGCTATGCTATGACGGCGCCAGTGGATTAGCTGCGGCTGAGTCTGACGACTACGACGTTATCGTCCTTGATCGGATGTTACCGGAGATGGACGGTATGGAAGTGTGCCACAAACTCAGGTCGCGCGACATTACAACACCTATTATCATGCTGACGGCCAAAGGTCGTACCGAGGACAAAATAGATGGCCTCAATACTGGCGCCGATGACTATCTGGTCAAACCGTTTTCGTTTGATGAGCTACTGGCTCGAATCCATGCCCTTATGCGACGTCCGAAACCAGCTATCTCGGACATACTTACGGTCAGTAACCTGACGCTCGATACCCGCAGCTTTGCGGTAAAACGAGCTGATAAATCTATCACGCTGTCATCAACCGAGTTTGCCCTGCTCGAGTACCTGATGCGTCGCAACGGTCAGACACTGTCGAAAGAGACTATCCTCCAGCAAGTCTGGGACTATGATTCAGATGTATTACCAAACACCGTTGAGGCTTACATAGGCTACTTGCGTAAAAAGATTGATAAACCATTCAAAGAACCTGCCCTCATACATACCGTACGCGGGTTTGGCTACAAAATGAGTGTTTCGTCATGAAAGAATTATTCACCTCAGCTAGCATCAAACTGACCATGTGGTATTTACTAATCATCATGACGATCAGTCTGATATTTAGTACCATCATCTACCAGATTGCCATCGATCAAATCGGGCGAGGCTTACAAGCCAACAATCCTAGGTTTGATACGGTGATTAACGACCGGCAAATATTCGATCAGCTCCGTCAGGAGCGCCTTGAGACTGGCCGAAGCGCATTACTGAGCAACCTACTCCTACTAAACGCAGTAACACTCGCTGGCGGTGGTATTGGTAGCTATGCTCTGGCCAGACGGACACTTCATCCTATCCAAGAAGCCATGGATGCACAGAGTCAATTCAGCTCCGATGCATCACATGAGCTACGCACGCCACTATCCACCATGCGTATCGAGCTCGAAGTTGCACTCAGAGATAGCTCACTTTCAAAGCCAGAAATGAAGCAAATATTAGAAAGTACTCTGGAAGAAGTTGGCTCGTTACAACGACTATCGGATAGTTTGCTATCGCTCGCGAGCGATACACCACTAACTATGCAAAGCAGTGACATACAAAAGTTGGCTAATGAGTCTATAAAAATAGTCGCACCGCTTGCGAACGATAAAAATATAACGGTGACGAATAATGTGACGTCAGAGCACGTAACCATGCATCCCGACAGCATCACCGAGCTGCTGATTATACTGATTGATAATGCAATCAAATACAGCCACCCTGGTAGTCAGGTGACTGTATCAAGTGTATCCCGCAGCAAATCAATCGTACTAAGTGTTAGTGACAACGGTACGGGCATGAAGGCCGTCGAGGTAGCCCATATATTTGACCGTTTCTATCGAGCCGATCAGTCGAGGACGCTGAGTAAATCAGCCGGCTTTGGGTTAGGACTACCCATAGCGAAACGTATCGCTGAAAAACATCATACGACTATTGAGGTTATGAGCAACCCTAACGAGGGCTCAACGTTTTCTATTGCACTCCCAAAAAAATAGTTCCGACTAGCCCACTTGGCCTTCGTGCTTGCCTTCATTGAACGCTTCAATCATTTTTTCGCAAAAGGCTGGCAGGTCATCTGGGTTCCTACTCGTGACAAGGCCATTATCTACTACGACTTCTTTATCAACCCAATTAGCACCGGCATTTTCTAAGTCTTTTCGAAGACTTGGCCAGCTGGTGACGGTGCGTCCTTCGACAACTTCAGCTTCAATCAGTAGCCACGGCGCGTGGCAGATGGCCGCGACTGGTTTGTGGGCTGAGAAAAATGCTCTAATAAATGTAATTGATGGTTCAGAAATGCGGAGCGTGTCTGGATTTACCTGTCCGCCTGGCAGTATCAATCCGTCATAATTATCTATTGAGACATCACCGATGGCTTTTTCGACATTGATTGGTGTACCGTTTTTACCTTCAATATCATTTGTATCAAGTGATATAACGGTGACATTGGCACCAGCGTTAGTGGCTGCTTCCATAGGCTGAGTTAGCTCTGAGTCTTCAAATCCGTTGGTTGCAAGTAGTGCGATGTTTTTACCGTTTAATGTACTGTTCATAATTCTCCTTTTTATAACCCACTAAGTATATAAAAATTGGGAGCGTTAAGCTGTAAGGCTTTTCACAGCTACGGTCAGTTGCTGACTCCGGTTTGATGTAGCGTCGTCGGTGACTCAGGAGGTGTGAGTTGCTTCTCCACCACACTGTATTCACTAGTACGTGAAATGACCGTTTCTATACTGGCTACATCATGAGATGGCTTAACAATAAAGTGGTCTCGCGTTTTATGGATGTCTTCGTACTTAAGTGGCGTCAGTTGTATACGCTCCTGACATCTCTCGTTAGAACATTCACAGTAAAAATGTAGATCAGTATCGATATCATGCATATTTTCTGACTCATTGAGTTGATCGGCCATGGACTTGAGATCATCTAAGGAATTGGTGATACGCTCGTTGTAGGTACGAAATACGGCTTCATTATCAGTCATTTTTTGTTTTGAAGTATTGCTGGACATAATTCTAGTATAGCAAATCACCATCACCAGTGAACTTCAAGACTGCATAAACATATATTTATATGTGACAAAATGCTTATGTATACCATAAACTTTACAAATGTAAACCATGGGAGTATTGTATGGGCAGACTAGCGCGTAAGTCGTATTAACCACTAACAAGGAGGCAGTATATGGCAGCGCAAACTGACTACAGAGTAAACATTTCACCAACACAACTTATGGCGTTTACCTTTGCTATGATGATTTTCATGATGGCAATGGTGTATTTTACGACCAACATGGTTGTGAACGGACAAACGGCACTTGCTGAAGGCCAAACAAACACCGCAAACACACAACCACAATATGTCGTAGCCAAAGATAGCTCTACTGGTACATGTAGTGAACCAGTTGTAGCCGGTGGAAACACTGATGAGCACGGTGAATATGTCGCAGCAGCTGGACACGTCATGGGTGACTACGTCGTTATGGGCGGAGAATCATACGAAATCGTCGGCGTCGTTCCTGGTACAACTCAGATCAACGAAGACAACGATACTACTATCACTCACACGACTACTACGGATAACCGTAATAGTGGCAACACTTCGGTAGACAACCGTAATAGCGGAAACACTGACAATCGAAATTCAGGTAACACTGATATCGACAATCGAAACCGCGACAACACGACTAACTCAGGTAACACAGACGTTGACAACCGCAACCAAGGTAATACTGATAACCGCAACAGCGGCAACACAGTAAACCGTAACAACGGAAACACCCGCAATTCGGGCAACACGGATGTAGACAACCGCAATCAGGGCAATACTACTAATTCTGGTAACACCACTGATAACACTGACAACCGTGACAGTGGAAACACCACTACCAACCGTACTGTTAACGACAATACCGATAACAGCAACCAAGGTAACACTAACAACCAGAACAATGGTAATACTACCGATTCTGGAAACACTGATGATAGCGGGAACTCTATCTCAGTCACAATCCGACCTGGATTTGGTTTTGGTGAATAGTTAATTCATCTTAGCAGGAAATAAGCCCCGAACTCTGGGGCTTATTTTATTGCTTCTTGGTATAACTAGAACCTACTTCGGCTGCGGAGGATGCGTTTTTTATAGCCTCGAAGGAACAGTACGACACCAACTATGATTGCGATGAGTACGAGCGCAGCAACAATCGCACCGATGATGACTGCCCATGGGATAACCCAGAACGATTTAGTGGCTTCGACAGTCTGATTTTTCTCGCCATAGGTGAAGGTCGCACTGACGGTGTATTTACCGAAACTGCCAATTTCTTTTAGTGGCACGTCCCAGCGCCGGGCACTATCCGGTAGGACGACGTCGCGCTGATCCTGGATGTTGAAATCTGTATCGTAGACGAGCTCATCGTCTTTTAGATCATTGGTGACGGATATTTTTCCAAAAGGACCGAGCTGGACATTACCATTGTTTTTGAAACGAAATGCGGCTTGCAAGTCGTTACTGCTGGAGAAAAAGGCTTTTGCTGCTCCGCCCTGTTGAACTTCAAAATCCGTTAAATCTAGATCTTCGACAACATCACCAGGCACTCGAAGAAGAATCAATGATGCGACACTAGCACTCAAGTTAACTTGACCACCATCATCGGTGGAACCTGGAGCGAATCTAACCGCTCCAAAGTAACCGCCGGCCTGTGCGTCTTTCGGAACTGTTATATCCACATTTATCGATTTAGCTTCCCCGGGTGCTATTTTGACATTCTCAACAGGCCCAAGGAATCTTTTGAGGCTGTGGGTAGGCGCAAACTCATCTTCATCAAGAATCAGAGCTGGTGTACCGCGTTCGTCACCAGCTATAAAATCATTTGTGACAGCTTTGATCAAAATCTCGCTATCCGTGAGGTTTGTGACGATTGTCTCAACCGTCTTTTTCTGGCCAGGGTTTATTTTGATATCAGAGCGAACCGGTGACACTTTCAGCGTGTTTGTACTGTTGTCGACTTGGTTATTGTCACTGACGGCATGAGTTGTTAGTACGATGGAGCTGGCGAGTAGTGCGACACCGACTACGAGCGCTATCATCAATCTGGTACTCAGATGAGCGCGTTTGGCTATAGACATATATTTCCCCGTTTATTCATCTATAATCATAACAGATACGCTTATGTTTGCAACTGAGACAAATTAAAACCACCCCAGAGAGATAGGGTGGTTTTTTGTGCTGGTAATTAGTTTACTAAAACTTACCAGTAGCGATGAGACTCAGGTCAGCTGAATATTGTCCAGCTGGCGTGTCATTACTTGCAGATGCACCAAATGTGAGCTGCATGTTTTTGTTATTCACAGGAGCATCGTTCGTATCGAGGAATGCGTCACCAAATGTGCTCGTAACACCTGTTGCATTGCCTGATACGTAGTTGAGTGCATATGTTGAGTTGTTGTAGTTTGATCCAGAAACTGGTTCAAACACACCATTTGCATCAGCACCTGTGTCAGTAGCAGTAGCAGTCCGAACACCGAATTTTGCTTCGCTGGCTGCAATACCAGTTGCGAGTGCAGGTAGGATGTCACACGCTGATGGGGCACCTGCTCGTAGTAGTCCACCACAGTTTGTGGCGTTACTCTTGAGGCTTACGATTGCACCGCCGGATGCGTTTGTCGAAATCTGAGTATGGATGTTGCCAGTGCTGACAGCAGTTGGAACAAGGGCAATTGAGCTTCCGACCGTCTCACCTAATGTAATGACTGGAGCTGAGTTGCCGGTAAGGTCACAGTTTTCACTGATAGTTGCACCAGCAATACAGAAAGTCATGCTTTCAAGTACGGCTGCTGAAACACCGATTTCGTCGGTGATTGACATTGCAACTCCACCTTGGTCAACGTTGCCAGAGCCAAGTGCTGTTGATGTATAGCCATTTGCATTTGTAGTCGTATCATAAGTAACAATGCGGGCATACAATGGCCCAGATGCTGTTGGGTTAGCAACACCAGCAAGCGTCAACGTGTTGGTTGATGCAGCAACAGCACCGTTGAGCTGAATTTTATTATTTGCAGCAGTCGTTAATGTTCCAACTGTGTACGTTCCTGCTGAAACGGTAGCTCCTGAAACGTCAAAGCCAGCAGGTGCATCACATGTTGTACCTATTAATGGTGAGTTTTCACAAAAATCAATTACGATTGCTGCGGCCGTAGCTGGCGCAGTGAAATTGACCTTGTAGCTTACATTTGTTACTGCTTTTGATGAGCTGCTTAGCTCGATTGATCGCTCAGTTACCTGAGCTGCTGAAACTAGAGCCGGCAAAACGCTGACCAATACTAGCATGATCGCCAGAGCATAATACACTGCTCGGCGGTCGAGTATACGAAGAGTATTCATTTCCACTTTTCTCCACTTCTCTCTTTTTTTAAATATATTTGTTTTATTTAGTAAACGCTTTTAGTTTAGCACGCTTATGCTAATCGTTGTCAACTTTTCGTACATAGAGTTATCCACACGTAACCTATTTTGGATTGCTCTCGTCGTATTTTTCTTGATCGTGGAGAAGTTTGTTGCGCAACGAAACCATTTGTGATCGACGTCCGAGCCAGAATGCTGGAAATAAAAGCAGTGATGTTGCAGCGGCAGGAATCCACAGCGTTTTGATAATCGGACCTGACTCGGCTGGTTCTTCCTCTTCGCTTGCCTCTACTTCACCATTACTGACAGCAATAACCTGAAGGAACGCGCTGACACCATTTACATCTGTAACACTGATATTTGTCTGGTAGATTCCAGCTTGTTTGAAGGTGTGATTAATGGTGACTACACCCGACGTTGCCTGAGACTTCAGCTCAGCTGGTGTACCATCGCCCCAGTCAATGCTAAATGCATACGGACCAGCGCCGCCAGACAGCTGAAGTGGCCAACGCAAATCAGTCCCTGCTGCGGCTGAGCGTCGCCCAAAATTTGTCGTCAATGTCACCAGCTGGCCAAATGATGTCAGATTAGTATCCTGATAATTGACGGTTACTTTGTTTGATTTGGCACCTCGCTGACCGATCTCATCGAAGACTTCGGCCGTTAGCTCGTTTTCACCAGCGAACAAACTGACTTTGACACTGAAGCTTCCGCCTTCACACTCCACTGCTCCAACCATAACGCCGTTGTTATAGACCTGAACCAGCAATCCTGTCGGACAAATACCGCTAACATCGATCGGCGAGGTACTAAATGATGCGCCATTGCCTGGTGTCGTGATTCGAGCATTACCGGTCGGTGGCTCTTTGGATTTGACGGCTTCGACACCAAATGTACCTGGCTTTGGATCAGGTGTCGGTAAAGGCGTTATGGCGCTGGCTGGCACGACAAGCGTTACGGCTAGTGCAGCAACCGTAGTAGCACTGTAGAGCACTAGAAGTCGAGGCGAGAGTAGTCGTGAAATTATCATGCTTATGACTATTGTACCGTTAGTAGCCTCTTATAACCAAGACTAGCTGTGTTTAAGTAATTACAAACTGTTATCGACGACGGCGAGATGATTTTTTAGCTTGTCGAGTGCGGCTAGCGCCTTTAAATTTACGGATAAGTTTGCGGGTGTAGTACCAGATCGCTACTGCAACTACTACGAGTAAAATTATGAACCACACCGGCATATATATAAACCAAGATTTTGCAGCTATTTCCTGAGTACGGTTACCATTCTGACCATAGAATGCATCTAGTTTAAGGCTATAAAATCCTGGCCATAGTCCGGGCACACCACACGCTGATGACTCTGTTTCTTCACCATTGAAATTGACCTTTTCTTTTTCTAGCTCAATACAAGAAGTAAATGTGCGGGTTTGACCAATTAACGCAAGTGACTCGTTAGGGTTTATGTTTGATATATTGCGTTTATTACCAAATAGGTCACTGATAGTAATACTACCAACCGGAGCTTCAACGACATTACCAGCATTTTTGAGTGTGTAAGCAACAGCGAGTGGCTCATTAGGCGTCAGATAAAGATACTTACGAGAAGATTGATTGTAGGCACCAAATTTCTCTACCTGCAGGTCTTCTCTGACATCACCTGGAACGTTAACAAACGCGAGCGTGACGCCTGATGCACTCAGGCCGACGTTACCACCATCTGGACTTCCTGACGAGTAGACAATTGCGCTATAGAAACTACCCGCACCTTGGTTGACAGGAATTTCGACACTCATATCGAGTGTTTTACTCGTTGAAGGCGGTATAACAACCGATTTTGGTACCGTCAAAAAAGGCTTTAGTGACCATGTTGTCTGTGGGGCGTCTTCGTCGAGTAAGAGTTTCGGCGTACCACCATCGTCGGTAAAGGTGAAGTCTACTACGTTGAGCTGCAGTTCGAGCTCTTTATCCGCATCTAAATTACGAATTACCAAGGTATCTTTGACCGACTTGCCTGGCTCAACTGTATAGTTCTTCTTTGGCACGATACTGAGTGATGCTGAGGATGCTGCAGATGCTGGCTCAACTGGCATAGCAAATAATGTCCCTGCTATAGCTACTACGGCACCGACAAATATAGTTTTTGTTATGTTCATTCCCTGTTTCCCTATCGTTTTATCAATATAAGTATAAGCAGATTGTACCACTAAAATTGCCCACTGGCTACGTAGACAATGGTCGTTGTGTAGACGCCTGGACGAAGGTTTGGATCAGAATTAATAATGTAACTAACGGTGAATTTCTTCATCAGGCTAACATTTGGCGAAAATGCCACGACATCACCCGGTACATACTTATATTTATTGGTAGCATTATAGTCCGGACTTGGCACAGCATTGGTCCAGACACCCTCAGGGTCGCTACCGACCGCAGGAGAAGTATTCTCGACAAGATTTATGCCGAACTGATTACGTCCAGGTTGACTTGCCGTAGGTGTCTTAGAAGCAGCAATCGTATTGGTACCTGCACTTGGCGGCCCTCCGTTGGCGGTGATTGCGAAGCCACCTGATGCATTGGTGCCAATAGCCATTTGCGACTGTGTCTTTAGCGTAGAACGAGGGTTTAGCTCTCCTAGCTCAGCATAGTAATTTTCATTGGTGCTCTCACAATTATCAGCCACCTCTTCTGCAAGGCAAAATATGAGCATTGGGGGGACTTGCGTAGCAATCTCGATACTTTTACTTATCTGGCCCCGAACTGAACCAAAATCTATTTGTGGGCCAGAAGCATTGGTCGACGCGTGCGATTTGAGCCGTATGGCAAATGCTTCCGAAGTGACTGTCGGGTTGCGAATATTGTCGAACGTATAGGAAGAGTTACCGGTACCCGAGATGAATGCTGGAAGGCGCGTCAATACAATGCGATTGGTTGATGCAGAGCGAATCGAAAAGCCCGTCTCACCAGACTGACCACTGAGCGTTGCACCAGAAACATCTAGTCCTGGTGGGGTGACACAAGGATGATACGGTATCGGATCGAGACAATAAAGCATCTCTACCGAACCGACAGCATCTGGACTCATATACTGGAAAGAAGTGGTGTGTGATGTAATAGCACTTGGCTCATTTTTGAGAACATACAAACTTCGCTCTTGAAAACGCTTGGCACCAGTCGGCGTTACAACAAGAAATAGAGCGATAAGTATCGCAATCAAAGTCTCCGATCCAACATGATGAAATGGTCGGACAAGTCCATGCAAGTGAAACAATCTATGTTTCATATCATAAGTATACTAAACAATAAGCGTTTTACTGATAGACCATAAAATAACCGACCCTATTACTAGGGCCGGTTACAAATAAGCGTTACGGAGTAGTGACGCTGATCAGGCTATCTTAGTACTGCGGAGCAGCAAGGTAGTTGATCTTGGTTGTGTAGACACCAGCTGGGGTATCTGCACCAATGTTACCGATGTATCGCATCTTTGCTGTAGAACAGCTGATAACGTCATCGTTATCCTGAGCGATAACTTTTGGCTCAGTGTTGCTGATTTTTTCGAACGCGAACTTAGCGGTTGCTGGCGTACCAGGCTCACCTTTGTCACCATCGGCCTCATCATAGTTAGTTTCCATGTTGAGAGTGTAAAGGCCAGGCACTCGGTAGCGTGGGTCTGTGTTGAATAGACCACCACCGGCACCGTCATCAAGTTCAGTGTCGAATGTATCTGCTGACGGGTCAACAAATCCGAGACCGAACTGTTCTGTACCAGGAGTACTAACTGTTTCAGTTGCACCGACTTCAGCGATCTCGTCACCGACAGTGTTGGCTAGTGTGTTGCCTGAGTAGTACACTGTTGCACCACCGGATGAGTTGGATGAGAGGCGCCAGTATGAGAATACATCCCATGCGGTGTCGGTCTCAAGTGAAAACTCAGCATCTGGGTTACCGAGGTCGAGTCGGTTGTCGTTGATCTGCAGGATTGGATCACAAGTACCATGCACTGTTGGAGAAGTCAGATCAACGGTATCTCTATTCTCAGTACCAACTGAGAATGACATGGTCTCCAATACCTTGGTTGTGATGTGGATCGAGTCAGTCATCACGTTTGCCACTGTGACACCACCATCAATGATGTTGTTCTCGGTAGTTGGGAGCTGACCTGCCGCCGTTTCATCACTGTAGGTGTTGATTTTTACGAAGAAAGAACCTTCACCAGGGTTAGTGATATATTTTGAAGCTGACGCATTGAACTTGACTGTCACAACTTGATTCGCATTTATTGCGGTACCAGTTGCGTTTACGACTCGTACGAAGTTTTGCTTACCACTTAGAGCACCTGAGTGTGCGTCGTCTTCAACGTTGGCAGTATCAGTCGTCCAGCCGGTAGACTGATCAACGCCGTCAACGAGAATTTCGAAATCTGTTCCAGCGACAGCACTACTTGCGCTGTCAAAACCTACAACATCGAGGTCGCTGCGCTCATTTGGTTTAGCTGTGGCATTTGTTTCACGATCTGGGACACGTGCATCACCAGTGTTGTTACCTGGTGCCTGACAGTTGCCAGCAGCTTCGGTACAATACTGGAGCGAAAAACCTTTTACAGTTGCGGTGCTACTAACTTTAAAGGTGAATGTCTCACCTGTTTTGACACCGTTTGGACCTGATCCCGGAGGGGCAAACGTGGCGTTGCCAGAACCGTCCGTATCCTTATAGCCCGGAGCCGAGCTAGATAGCAGCAGCGAGCGTTCCGTTAACGGGTTAAGCGCGTCAGCGAACACCATTGATGATGGGACTGTGGCCACGACAAGGGCGAATGCAGTACCTAACAGTGAACCGCGACGTGCGATTGATTTATACGTAGACATACTTATATATCTCCTAATTGTTGTTTTTATTTTGAATCCTTTTCATTGGACGTATCCACCAGAAAAGAGTTACACACCAACTTTAGCATTAGTGTTATAAAAAATGCAATAGTTTATTTGTGAGATATAAGAGTTATCCACAACGTTTTAACAGATGCATGTAACGATACTCTCATAAGTACTTATACAAGTTCACAAATGGATTTGGAGCTAATAACTTGGTATTACTACAGCCGAGTAATCGCCTTCGAAACGACCAGCTGGTGTGGCGTTAGAAATATTAATGATCATGCTAATCGTGTAGTCAGTTCGACCTGACTCGGTGTCGCTCTGAGCAACAACATCACCGCTCTCGTATTTGAAAAGGTTGGCCGTTTCATATTCAGGATCGACGTAGCCATAGCTAAAATCGCTTGATGGATACTGCTGTGGCAGCGCTCCGACATCTGGTGTGGTGTTGGGAGCAGCGTTTATAGCAAACTGCTCAGTGCCAGGATCGGAGGCAGTTGGCGTGCTCGGCGTGGCAAGTGTGTGATCTGCGTATTTCGGTGGATCGCCAGTGATCTGAAGGTAATACCCATTACTTAAGTAGCTACGAACTCGAATAATACTAGTCTTACTCGCGGTACTCTCGGTATCGAGCAGACCGAGATCAGATGCACCTGGGTCAACAATGACATCAAGCGACGGTTGGTCGGGTGTAATCGGACCGAACTCTGCAGTCGATTCATCGCCGCCAGCACTGGCACTCCGCCCCCCTTCGCTAATACTGCCGATAGAGGCTCGGGTGCAAAATTCACCCGAGCAACTCTCGGAAGAGGAACTAGAGTCAAATGTTGACTCCTCTAGCTGGTAGTTCGGTGATTTGGTGGTGACGGCATGGACACTGGATGCGCCGGCCGCAAGTGTCAGCCCAATGATAATAGAAGCGACTACCATAGCTGGCAGTGCCTGTCCCAAAATACGCCCCACTGATCTCTGTTGTCTGATATGCATAAGCGTCTAGCTATAATTATCCTGTAAAGCCCTAAAAAGCACAACTATGGCAACCATAACCCACATGTAGTACACTAAATCCAAACATAACCAAAATAAAAATTCAGAAAATATGCAACCAGACAAAAATACTGATACTGCAGAAGGCGACTCAGCAAACAGCAATCAAGCACCAGTTGATGCACTAAGTATGACGCCGGATGAAGTCGAGGCAGATAAAGCTGCAAACCCTACGCCTGAACCAAAAACGACAGATCCGAAAACCAAAAAAGTATCGCCAATCAAGAAGTTTTTTCGTAAAGTAAACGTTTATTTCCTTATTTTCCTACTACTCATCGCGGTTGGTGGTGTCATCACGACCGTCAACTATCTCAACAGTCAAAAAGCTCCTCCCGAAGCCGTTATTGAAGATCAAGGATTAACCGAAGATACCCTCAAAGAACTAGCCAACTCTGATGCTTCAGTCGGTGGCACTTCGCAGACGCTGACTATCCAGGGTAATGCCGTTATCGAAGGCCAAACCCTGATGCGAGGTGATCTCAACGTAGCGGGTAATTTCCAGTCTGGTGGCAGTATCCAAGGACCAGAACTCACTATCTCCGGTAAATCAAACCTCAACGATACGCAGATCAACAGCCTACAGGTGGCACAAAATACCGCCATTCAAGGCAACACAACGTTGCGAGATCTGAGCGTCGCCGGCAGTGCGACATTTAGCGGTGCCGTAACAGCTCCACAAATTACGGTCACGAGACTAGTCTTGAGTGGTAATGCAGTCCTCGAAGTGCCCAACCACATCAGTTTTACTGGCCCATCTCCAAGCCGAAGCATCAACTCTGGTGTACTTGGTGGTGGAGGATCAGCTTCAGTCAATGGCTCTGATACGACCGGCTCAATCAATGTGAATACTGGTGGCAATCCAAAAACCGGCTGTTTCTCACGGATTAATTTCCGTAAAGCCTATAACGGTACGCCACACGTCATCGTCAGCCCAGTAGGAACCGCTGCTGGCAAGACTCAGTACTACGTCGATCGTGACAGTAGCGGGTTTAGCATCTGTACCGCCGCACCGGCACCGGCAAATCAACGGTTTGGGTTTGATTACTTCGTCACAAACTAAATTGCGGGCGATCTGTCGAACTTGAGCAATAAACCCCAGGGTCCTATGGTTGAGTATTAAGAACTCATTTATTAGCGAAGGGCATTCGAATGTGAGTGCAGTTTGGATTTTATAGTCGAGGAGCCGCAGTAAACGGTAGCTAGCCTAGCGTGCACGAGCACCGGAGACTAAAAATTCAAAATGTGCCACATACGAAAGTCCTCTGTTAGACATCCATAAAGACAACAACCCGCTCGGATTTGACGTGCATCAGCGCGCGAGATATCTTGACTATTTTTTCACCAGCAGGTGTCTGGATTTTGAGCTCGCAGGGAACTAACATACATAAAAAATTGTGATGTTTGGGCAGGACATCAAATGGACCGGATTCGTTGATGGCGCTAAGACTAAGCGCGTCACCTTCGTAATAGACTTTGAACGGCGCATAGACTTTGACGGCAATCGTCGGTTTACCAGATTTTGAAACTGGCTGCTCCTCTTTCACGACCTCTTCAGATGTCGTCGTTTCTTCTGCCACTACGACGAAGCCTCATTTTTTTCAGCCGCTTCGTCCTTTGCCTCTGGTTGCGTTGACTCTGGAGCGGGTTGCTCAGGAGTTGCGTCAGGCTTATCACTAGTGGCCAACTCTGGGTTTGGTTCAGCAGAAGTTTCTGTGGCTGGTTCAGACTGATCTGCTGAAGGAGCTGACTCAGCGGTAGTTTCACTGCCCGACTCTGCTGCTTCGACTTTACCGATGATCTCCTCTACACCGTCAAGTGTTTTTTCGCGG
>Ga0209309_10002695_pt1 | contig 15905 bp, 12 predicted proteins | sample COGITO_mtgs_1204_2_FD_184807 | JGI IMG/M metagenome (GOLD analysis project Ga0209309, IMG submission 184807) | Pelagic marine microbial communities from North Sea - COGITO_mtgs_120412 (SPAdes) (version 2) | ecosystem: Environmental > Aquatic > Marine > Epipelagic ... | reverse complement strand
TTGCTAATATAATCTTCAAGAAAGTATATTTTTTTAGACATATTAGTTCAAATCCTTTTAGAAACTGCAATTAGGTTATATGGAAATCGTAAACTATATTGAGATGTAATCTTTAATTTCAATCTAATTTTAAAACCTTATAATAATCCATTTCATATTCAAAACCTGCATAACACTTTTTATTGTATCTTCACTAATTTCATCACCAAATTGAACCTCAGGAAAAAATAGATTTGATTAGTTGCTATATTCGTAAATTATTATTAGCTTGTAAGCCACAAAGTCTTAGGCTTCTAATAAAATCCTATGTTAATCATAAAAATATGAAAAAATTGTTCTTTTTCTTGTCAGGAGTTATTTTGATTTTTTCTCTCAATTCTTGTTACACGACACAGATTTCTTATCAAACCAGCTACACACACAATGTTTATAAACCAATGCTTGGTAAAACTAAGAATGAGGCCATAAGGACTTATGGTGTGCCGGATAGAACGTCTGATGACGGTGCGGGTGGTGAGGTGCTTATTTATGAAAAGATAACTCAAACAACAACCACTAATGTAAATTCAGCTACCTATGGCGGTAGTAATACGCATGGAGCTGCTGTATATGGTAATAATGGCGCAGCTGGGTCTGTCTACAGCAGAAATGGTCAAGTTTCATCAGGAAATGGCATAAGTCAAACGACATCCAATAAAGCTTTTCTTAATTTATTCGTAGACAAAAACGGAGTTATATATGATTTTAAAGCAAGTGAAAATGGCGATAGATATGAAACAAAAACTTACCAAACAAGATGCTTTGACAGATTCACTACTTGGGGAGGAGTGTTAATTAGTGCGGTTTTTCCGCCCTTACTGTTAGCTACAATTCCAATTGCAATAGTTTCAAATCAAAAGGCAAAAAAGAAAGGAGAAATTTGTAAATAAAGTAATTTTTCGTTTCCGCTAAGTCGGACAGATTTTCCTTTATCCCATGTATAAAATGCTAACAAATGTTGTAAATTTTGCGTTTAATATTTTTATGTGCTACAACGTAGGGCTAAACCATACAAAAATAAACCAATGTGGTTTATATCTACTATGGACCCTACTTCAAATGTAACGAATCTAGCGGACTTTTAATGGAATCAAAAGTATTTACCGCAACGTGCGTATAAATTTCAGTTGTGGTTGAACTACTATGACCAAGTAATGATTGAATATACCTCAGGTCTGTACCATTTTCCAAAAGGTGGGTCGCAAAGCTATGTCTTAATGTATGAGGTGTTACTTTTTTAAGTATTCTCGCATTCTTAGCAGCACGTTTAACGGTCATTTGAACACTGGTATGCGTGTATTTGCCACCTGATGCTCCTTCAAAAAGATAGTCTTTTGGTTCATATATTTTATAATATTCTCTAAGGTCAGTTAATATAGATTCTCCAAGAATTGTATACCGATCTCTGTTTCCTTTTCCAGCTCTTACAAAAATTATCATTCGGCTACTGTCAATGTCTTTAATTTTTAAATTAAGTAATTCATTAAGCCTGAGCCCAGACGCATATAGCAGTGACACAATACATTTGTGTTTTAGATTGCTAATGCTACTTATCATATTAGAGACATCTTTCTTGCTGATTACAGTAGGTAGTTTTTTTTCTTTTCTTGGTCGCTCAATACTATAGAATCGATTTGGCATCCCAAGAACAACTTCAAAGTAGAATTTTATTGCATTAACAGCTTGGTTGATATATGAATTAGATTTTCCTTCTTGAACCAATTTTTGCAAAAAACCTCTAATATCATTCTCGTCAAAACTCTGTAAATCTGTTTCTGGATAAAGGTTAAGGAAAGTTTCAAAGAAATAAACATAGGTTTTAACCGTGCTTATAGAGTATCTTTTTAATTCAAGTTTCAATAGGTACTCCTCTGGACAAGTGCGTACGCCTTGTTTTGTCTCACGGTTGCGGTACCATGATATATCAGGTTTTTCATTTGTAGCGCTAATTGGTTTATTTGAAAAGAAATGATTAGAATTAACCCATGCGATTCCTTTAAATGTTTCAAATATTAAATTTAAATTTTCTTTCTGGTTAGGGATGTAATACATGCCATACGCATCACTCCAAGTTATTCCAGGAAGTGTTTTTACCATCCTTTCAATGAAACTATCTGATTTGAACTGAAATCCAATTTGTTTTACTTCACCAATTAACAGGTGTTTAAGCGTCATGTATTTTGAAGGAGGTGCCATAGTTTTTATTTGTAAAATAAGAATGAAATTTATTCGTCAGCAAATATAAACGTTGGATTAAACGTATAACTAACGTATATTGTGCGATTATGAGGAGTAATAAGAAGTGTTTATACTGTAAAGAAAAAGTTGAAGGGCGTTTGGATAAGTTGTTTTGTGATCCAAGTTGTAAATCTGCCTATCATTATCAAAAAAGCTTGGAAAAGGAAGCGAATATGTATAACAGGATAGATGCTCAATTAAAAACCAATAGGAGGCTATTAAAGAATTTTAATAAGGCAGGAAAGGCAACTGTTAGAAAGGAAAAACTTTTGGAAGCTGGTTTTGATCCCAAATATTTTACGCACTATTGGAAAAACAAGAAAGGGGAGGTTTACCTTTTTTGTTATGAATATGGGTTCATTCAAAGAACAGAAAATGATAGACTAAAATATGTCTTAGTGGAATGGCAAGAATATATGGGTTAGGTCCTGCAATTTGTTGTAAGAAGTTAATCACGCTTATAATTCCTCTATCTGCAATCCAAAATCATATTGCAAATCTTCATGCAGGGAAGACACTGTTTTTCGGATGGAAACCAGTTGCCGCTGATATAGATTTACCAGAGCGGTGCTTCTTGTTATTGAAGGGCTAAATGAATTTAGCTTACTACAATAGTAAATAAGCAGCTCAACTTCTGTTTCTTTATTTTTAGAATACCGAATATGCTTTTTAATATTTCGCAAAATCTTTCGCATACTTTTTTTGATAAAGTAATAGCTACTTGTATTGATTTCTAAAAACTGTTCGTTTACCTCTTCCTTAATGCTTTGTATAAAAGATGCTTCGTCATCCGCTTCGTACAATAAATACGTCAGTAACTCTTTGTTCTCTTTTTTAAATTTGGCAAGGTGTAAACACAAATCCAATAATTCTGGTTGTGTCTTGTTTGTTAAATCTTTTTTTATGTCACTAACTTTAGCAGCTTTCATTTAGTATTTTTTTTATTTAATGCACATGTCCTGCATCTCCTTTTTTCATTTCTGCATGCAAGTAAAAAGCACCTTTAAGAACAATTCCTTCGTTAAGAGGGATAGAGTCTGTAGCGAGAATTTCTGTATATCCCAACTCAGAATTACCTGTACTAACGCCAATTTTTAAAAAACTAACTTTCGCTGCATTATGCCCATGTCCTTCATGTCCAGCTTCATCGTGGGCGTGATCACCATGGTCGTGGCCTTCATGTTCCTCTGCTTTTTTTAGGGTTTGCACAAAAATATATTCCTTCTCACCTTCCGAAATAATGGAATTGGCCGGTAAAACACGTCTTGTTTTTGGATCTGTAACTATTACGGCATTTACATACATTCCCGGCAGCAAGTTATGTTTTTTTGCAATTATTTCTGCATGTACGCGAACTGACTTAGTGTCGTTTTCAAATGCTTTACCAATAGCAAATACTTCCGCTTCGTAATTTACCCCTTCATTAGAAGATAAGGAGAATAGTACTTTTTGCCCAATTTTAATCGCATTAATGTCCTTTTCATAAACGTGTAAATCAATGTGTATGTGTTCATTATCCACAATTTCAAACATTTCTGCTTGTGGCTCTACAAATGTTCCTATGTTTATCTCTACCAGTCGAACGTAACCATCGATAGGAGATTTAATCGTAATTCCAGAGGTGATATTCCCTTTTTCGACTTGCTCAGCAGAAACTCCAATAAGCGATAATTTTGCTTTTAAGGTATTTAGCTTTGCGACTGCACTATGGTAATCCGATTCAGCTTGTTCGAATACTTTCTGAGAAGTAATGCTATCGTTGAACAAAGCTTGCTTTCGCTCAAAGTCACTTTTTAATAGGGAGATGTTATTAGCAACATCTAGATATTGCTCTTGATATTCAATCACATCTGGATGTTCTAGTACAGCAAGGGTTTGTCCCTTTTTTACAAAATTTCCTTCAATCACATCAATGCTTTTTACGCGACCACCAAGCAAGGCGCTTACACTGGCTTTGTTTTGCGGTGGAAGTTCCAATTCTCCACTACATTTTATGTTTTTACCGAAATTCATTTGTTGGAAATCACCCAGTTCATAGTCTATTAAACTAAGTTGTTTTTCCGTTAATTCAACTGCGCCTTTTGGCCCATGCGCTCCATGATCGTGCTCATGTCCTTCAATAATAGAATTGTTCTCACAACTGCTTATCCCGAATACTATTAGAATTATTATTATATAATTTTTCATGTTACTTGTATTAATACGTTTTATTTCCCTGTTAAATAAAGGATTTCAATTGTTTCTGCTTGATGTTTTTGCAGGCTTTTTAAATAACTAATTTTTATTTGTTTCGCTTGTTTAATGCTTTGAACATACTCAATGTAGCCTATTTCTCCCGCGTTATAAGCCTTGCTAGCAAAGGCCATCAATTGCTTCGCTAATGCCTTTCCGTTTGTTTGGTAATATTCAATTTCCAGATAATATTTGCTACAATTTTGAAGTTGTTGCTGTAACATTTGATACAACGTAAGACGATAATTCTCCATTTCCTGATTAGCAATCTCTATCTCTATTTTAGAGGCGTTTACAACCGCTTTTTGATGCCGATTAAATAAGGGAATAGCTATTCCAAACTGTATTCCTTGCAAGCCCTGCACACCTTCTATTTGCTGATTGAAATACCCTGCGTTAAAATCCGGAAAAAGTTCTTTTTTGTTCACTGTCACCTGCTTTTCTTTTATAGCTATAGTGTTCTGGTAAAAGCTTAACATGGGGTTTTTACTTATCTCAGAACTATCTAATAACGGCAGCTCTAGCGTAGTTTTTTCATCAATAAAAAGGGGCTGAATTTCTGTATATAACAAGATACTCAGGTTAGATTTGTGTGTAGCCAATTCCATTTCAATTTTCTTTCGTGCAATTTGCACTTTCTGAAATTTGCTCTTGGCGGTTGTTTTTTCCAAAATATTGGATTCGCCAACTAGCAATTTTTTTGTCGAGATATCCAGCATTTTTTTATAAAGACCCTCTTGTTCTTCAAACAGTTCTAATTGCTTTTGTAAATTAATAATCGTAACAAACTCGATTCTTACAGATCGGGTCAACTCACTTTTAGCTATTTCCAAATTGCTTTCTCCTGCTGCAACTTTTGCTTCTAGTAATTGTTTTCTAACTCCAGAAGCGGGAAATTTAAAAGATTGATTGACGTTAATACTGTAATCAACCATGTTTGAATTAATTTGACCGAGGGAGTACGAAAATGCTGTTTTATCAAGAGAGCGATTTGTCTTAAGCAATGCTTTTTCTTTTTCAATAAACAATGTCGCGGCCTTCAATCCTGGGCTGTTGGTGTGTGCAAGTTGCAGAGCACTTTCTATTGTCAACGCATCTTGGGAATAGCTAATGCTAAACAATCCAAATGCTAAGACAAGGCCTATCATATAAAATAATTTACTCATGAGATTTCATTTTTTTAGTGTCGAATAATGCATATAAAATAGGTAGAACCAACAAGGTTAATAGGGTTGCAGAAACCAAACCTCCAATAACTACAGTTGCTAAAGGTTGTTGAACTTCTGCGCCATCTCCGGTAGAAATTGCCATGGGCAAAAACCCAAGTGCAGCTACCGAAGCAGTCATTATTACGGGTCGAAGCCTAACTTTCGCGCCAGTAATAATTCGTTCCATAGTATTGGAAACACCCTCTTTTTTCAATTGATTGAAATAGGCTATGAGGACTATTCCATTTAATACGGCAACACCAAATAAAGCTATAAAACCAATCCCAGCAGAAATACTAAAAGGCATTTGTCGTAACCATAAAGCGGCAACGCCCCCTATTGCAGCCAATGGAATGGCGGTAAAAATAAATAACGCTTGTTTTATAGAGTTAAAAGTAAAAAAGAGTAGAATAAAGATTAAGAGTAATGCAATGGGAACAGCTATAAGCAATCTGTCTTTTGCGTTTTGAAGGTTTTCAAATTGTCCGCCATATTTTAAATAATACCCAGCCGGTAATTCCAATTCTACATCTAATTTGTTTTGTATTTCAGTTACTAGCGTTTCTATGTCCCTATTTCTTACATTAACGCCAATTACTACTCTTCGTTTTGCATTGTCTCGAGATACCTGAACAGGCGCTTTAATGTAGTCGATATTTGCAATTTCTTTTAATGGTATTTGATTCCCATCTGCAAGATAAACATACATGTTTTCTATGTCTTTAATGTCTTTTCTATGTGCGCTATCCAATCGCATAACAATGTCTACTGGCCATTCTTCTTCAAAAAGAACACCTGTTGTTTTTCCTCCAAATCCAGCTTGTACGACCTCACTTATTTCTTCAATGTTTAACCCATACTTAGCAAGTGCCTGTTTTTTATAGGTAATAGCAACCTGTGGCATCCCTTTAATTTCTTCAGGCTTTACATCACCAATGCCCTTTATACCGCTAATTAGTTGTTGAATTTCTTTCGCTTTACTGTCTAAAACATCTAGGTTTTCACCGTATAGTTTGATTGCAATATCAGAGCGAACACCAGAGATTAACGTGTTGAACATATGTTCAATAGGTTGAGAAATCTCTACATTGATGCCCGGAACAACACTAATTTCTTGCTTTATGATGTCTACCAAATCAGGTAGGGTGGAAGCAGAAGTCCAGTTTTCCTTGTTTTTTAATACTACAAATATATCTGCCGATTCTATTGGCATTGGATCTGTTGGGATTTCGGCTGTCCCTATTCGAGAGCAAATTTGCTCAATTTCAGGAACATTCGCCATCAGAATTTTCTCTACCTCATTTGATGTTTTTAGTATTTGAGTTAAGGAGGTTCCAGGTTTATGAGCGATACTAACAACTAAATCTCCTTCTTCTAAACGAGGAATAAAAACCGCTCCCATTTTAGAAAAGGTCATGATACTAATAATAAAGATTACTGCTGCTAATCCTAAAACGATAAATTTAAATTTTAGCGCCAATTGTAAAATAGGAATGTACAACCTTTGGAAAAAGCCCATTATGCTATCGGCAATCGTTTTTTTAGGGCTAATATTTTTCTTTAAAAACACAGAAGTAATCATCGGGACATAGGTTAGCGACAAAATAAACGCTCCAAGAATGGCAAAACTAACGGTTAGTGCCATTGGTCTAAACATTTTCCCTTCAATCCCCACAAGCGCAAGAATGGGTAGATAAACAATTAAAATAATAAGCTCTCCAAAGGCTGCAGAAATTCTAATTTTACTGGCTCCTTCTCGAACTTCTTTGTCCATTTCTTTTTGCGTTAATATTTCTCCAGATCGGTTTTTAGCCAATCGAAGGATAATGGCTTCTACAATAATTACTGCCCCATCGACGACAATTCCAAAATCTAAAGCACCAAGAGACATTAGATTGGCAGAAACACCAAAGAGATTCATCAGAGAGATTGCAAATAAAAGTGACAATGGAATAACAGAAGCCACAATAAGGCCTGCTCTAAAATTCCCTAGAAGTAAAACCAGAATGAAGATTACAATTAAACCACCCTCCAATAAATTGGTAAATACCGTTGAGGTAGTTCTACCAATAAGTTCCGACCGATCAATAAAAGGAATTAACTCAATTCCTTCGGGCAACGATTTTTTAATAGTAATTAATCGTTCTTTTATTCTTGCTACAACTTTGTTGGCATTACTTCCTTTCATCATCAGAACCATACCGCCAGCAACTTCTCCTTCTCCATTTCTTCCCATTGCACCAAAACGAGGCGCATATCCTATTTTAACTTCAGCTATATGTTCGATTAATAGGGGATTTCCTTTATTGTTTTTAATTGAAATCTTTCGAATATCTTCCATAGACGAAATTTGACCGATACTTCTTATATAAATGTTTTCACTCCCTTTTTCAATGTAGCTTCCCCCTGTGTTTTTATTGTTTTTTTCTAAAGCCTCAAATACTTCAGCAAATGATACTCCTTTGTTTTTGAGTAACTCAGGGTTTATTGCAACTTCAATTTTCTTTAAATAACCACCAAAACTATTTACATCAACTACACCTTCTATTCCTCCAAATTGAGGTTTAACAATTCGATCTTGTATAGACCGTAAATCCATTGCTGTATATTTCTTTTTTGAAGAGCTGTCAGCTTTTAAAATATATTGATAAACTTCTCCAAGTCCAGTTGAAAGTGGAGCCACTTCCAAATCTCCCAAGTCATTTTTAGTTATTTTTTCTTTTATTTCGGAGAGTTTGTGTTCTACTAATTGTTGCGGGAGATAAATACCCATAGCGTCATTAAACACAACAGTAACAACAGATAAGCCGAATCTGGAAATCGAACGAACTTCTACAACGCCAGGAATAAATTGCGTTGCTTTCTCAATGGGAATCGTAATTTGCTGTTCAACTTCGGGAGCAGCTAAATCTGGCATTTGCGTGATTATCTGTACCTGATTATTGGTTATATCTGGTACAGCATCAATAGGAATTTGTTTAATGGAATAAGAGCCCCAGGCAATTAATGCCAAGGTGAAAAGTCCAATAATAAACTTATTCCTAATTGAAAAATCAATTAGTTTATTTATCATGATAAAGAATTTTACAATGTAACGGGAAACCCAACTGTACTAATTACAGCGAGAAAAATAGATGCGAAATAGGGCATCTATACTTTAGGAGGGTTCCAGATTGAGAATTCTAGGAGGTAGAAATAAGTCGGGGTATATATAAACACTTTTTTGACACTTTCAGTAAAGAAAATATTTTCTAAAATAATAGTTGGACTTGATATGGGGCTGTTAACAGAAGAATGATACCCACAAAATGGTGAACAAGGGTGTTCATCATTGTTCTCTTTGTCGTCGGATGGCCCTTCATGCTTATGCTCTCCATGGTGCTCACATTTTTCTGTATGGTCATGTTCTCCAGCATGGCAAGGCACCACGGTTGAGAAAAACATAGAAAAAGATAATATGAGCGCAAATAATTTCATTCTGATTACAAATATACTGAATTATAATTTTAGTGCGTAAAGTTGCCTTTTACTCACTTCTGTTAAAAGAGTTTCATGCTTGTTAATAACAATCTGTTAAATGATGCATGGAACTTTGTTTCTTTGTGACAAATCAAAGGAAATGAATGTACTTATTATTGGTTCAGGCGGCAGAGAACATGCAATTGCATGGAAATTGGCGCAAAGTTCACGAATGGAAGATCTTTATATCGCTCCTGGGAATGCTGGAACAAGTGAAGTTGGGATCAATGTAGATATTTCGCCTTTAGATTTTAAGAAAATGGCAAGTTTTGCATTAGAGAAAAATGTAAAAATTATTGTTGTTGGGCCAGAAGCTCCATTAGTAGCTGGAATTCACGATTATTTTGAAGCAAGAGAGGATTTAGCAGGGATTACTATAATCGGCCCTAAAAAGGAAGGTGCTCAATTGGAAGGGAGTAAGGATTTCTCTAAGAAGTTCATGAAGAAATTTAATATTCCAACGGCGAAATATTTTACGGTAACACCCGAAAATTTAGATGCTGGATATGCACACCTAGATAAAATGGTTGCTCCATATGTATTAAAAGCAGATGGCTTAGCAGGAGGAAAAGGGGTGTTAATACTAGACGACTTAGCACTTGCTAAAAAGGAATTAAAGAGCATGGTAAAAGATGCGAAATTTGGTGACGCTAGTTCCAAAGTGGTGATTGAACAATTTCTTGATGGCATAGAAGTCAGTGTATTTGTTATTACGGATGGAAAATCATACAAGATTTTGCCAGCGGCTAAAGATTACAAACGAATTGGAGAAGGAGATACGGGTTTAAACACAGGAGGAATGGGAGCTGTTTCACCTGTGCCATTTGCAAATAGAGAATTTATTGACAAAGTAGATAATCAGGTTATTATACCGACCATAAAAGGTTTAAGGGCAGAGGGGATAGACTATTCTGGCTTTATTTTCTTTGGAATTATAAATGTAAAAGGAGACCCTTATGTTATTGAATATAATTGCCGATTGGGAGATCCGGAAACAGAAGTGGTAATGCCACGATTAAAATCTGATTTATTAGAACTTTTTGATGGTATCGCTACAGGTACGTTATCCGAAAGAGACGTTCATTTTGATCCAAGAACTGCCGCTACGGTGATGTTAGTGGCTGGTGGATATCCTGAGAAATATGCAAAAGGCGCTATAATTACAGGGTTTGAGAATGTAATTAAAAGTGTCCCTTTTCATGCAGGTACAGCTGAAACAAAAGAGGGTGTTGTTACGAATGGAGGAAGAGTTCTTGCCGTAACTTCATTTGGGAAAGATATTGAATCGGCACTTCAAAATTCTTATGAGTCAATAGAAGAATTGAGTTTCCAAGGAATGAACTTCAGAAAAGATATTGGCTTTGACTTAATCAAGAAGCCACAAACAGTAAAGAAAAAGTAGGAGGATTATTTAATTTGATTTGGATTAGCCTTTGCTTCAGCATTGTATTTCATTTGCCATTTAACCCAATAGGTAAAAGCAACAACTGCAAAAATACAAAACGCGTAGTTGGGCAAGTTATCCAAGTTTTCAAGAACATTTTGAAAGAACGAATACATCATCTTTGCCAAAGGGAACACTAACCAATCCATAATAATAATTTTATAATCTTCTCCAAAAGTATAAAATATCCACAATAATTGTGGTGTTTAGTCAGATCTTTTATAAAAAGATGAACAAATAAGATATTTTTGCACGAGTGATCTTAAAATTTTATAAATCTGATAACTTAACGGGGTTGGTTTTATTGCCAATTATTGGTATCCTTTTTTGGCTTCCAGCATTACTTAGTCCGACCGTTGTTGATTTTTCAAACGCTTCACCCTTGTTTCAGTGGGTGTTGAATTTAGGAAGCCCTATTTTTTCAGCAGTAATAGCGTTGCTAATTATTATGATTTCAGCACTAATATTAAATGATGTAATAAATAAAAATGAATTATTTAACAGGAATACTTTTTTGCCTGCACTGATATATTTGATCTCCATGAGCGCAATAAAGGAGCATCAGGTATTAAGCCCGATAGTTATTTCTAACTTATTTTGGATTCTTGCCTTCAAGCAATTATTTAATATATATAGCCAAGTTCCTTGTAAAAGGCAAGTGTTTGACGCAACTGTTCTTATGTTGTTTGGAGGGCTGTTTTATTTTCCTTCTTTATTAATGGCAGCTTTAGTGTGGGTGGCATTAAAAATATTGAGGCCTTTTGTTTGGAGAGAGTGGATTATTCCATTTTTCGCACTTATCGTTTTTGGAGCATATTATATTGTGGCTTTGATTTGGAGAAATACCTTTAATAATTGGTTGGATTACTTTACGTTTGATTCTGAACAATATTCTTCTATAAATATAGCTATTTCATGGCCCTACTATATCCTATTAGGAGTTGTGCTTGTTTTAGTTAGTTTTTCTGGATATACTATTTTGAGGCAGTATAAAGCGAGTTCCTTACGCTTCCGAAAAATTATTTTCTTTTTTCTGTTTATTATAATTTTATCTATTGCAATTTTATCTCTTGTTCAGTACTTTTCGAATGAAAATGTATATTCATTGGTTGGAGCAGTGCCGCTAAGTTTGCTAATTACTTTCTATTTCAATTATGCAAAAAAGGAATGGTTGTCCCAATTGTTTTTTTACACGATGTTTATTTCAATTCTTGTGAATATCTATCTTTATTAGCGTATAACTTTTCCTTTTCGTTGTTGAATATTTTCATTATTAAAGTACCTTTGTCTCTCATTAAAAGACAAGAAAAATGAAATTTGGTGTAATCACTTTCCCCGGCTCTAATTGCGATCAAGACATGATTTATGTTCTCAAAGATATTTTAGGACAAGAAGTTGAAGAATTATGGCACAAAGACACAGACCTAAAAGGGTGTGATGCGATTGTTTTGCCAGGAGGTTTTTCTTATGGGGATTATTTACGTTCTGGTGCAATTGCAAGATTTTCACCCGTTATGACTGCTGTAATTGAGCATGCTAATAAAGGGGGCTTTGTGCTAGGAGTGTGTAATGGTTTCCAAATCCTATGTGAAAGTGGATTGTTACCAGGAGCGCTACTTCATAATAATAATCAAAAATTTATTTGTAAAAATGTTTATTTAAAGCCTGCCTCTAATTCAGCAAAATTAACGGAACACTTAGACCAAAAGAAAGCATATAAAATTCCAATTGCTCATGGCGAAGGAAGGTTTCATGCAAGTGATGCTGTAATGAAAGAATTGAACGACAACGATCAAATTCTTTTTAGATATTGTGATGCTGCTGGAGATGTTAATGCTGAGTCTAATCCAAATGGAGCTTTAGAAAACATAGCGGGTATAACAAATAAAGCTAAAAATGTTTTTGGCATGATGCCGCATCCAGAAAGGGCTGCAGATGCTAAACTAAGCAATGTTGATGGAAAAGCGATATTTGAATCATGGCTGGGACTAGTCCATGCTTAAGCTAAAGCTCGTATTTGTTTAAAGAAGTATTTGGTTATATTTGAGGCATATTTTATTGCTAAAATTATACACTTATGAAGAACAAAATTTTAGTAGCAGTTTTATACTTGTCATCGATAACATCCTTTGCACAACAAACTATTAAGGGAAAAATTGTAGATAAAGAATCTCAGTTTCCATTACCGGGAGTTACGGTTATGGTTACTTCAGTTGATCCAGTTATTGGGGCAGTAACAGACTTGGATGGAAATTATAAATTGAAAAACATTCCAATTGGAAGACATTCCGTAAGAGTTTCTTATGTCGGTTACACCCAGCAGGAATTAATAGCGCTTGTAACTTCAGGCAAAGAAGTAATTTTAAATGTTAGCATTGAGGAGTCCGCAGAAATTTTAGATGCAGTGCAAATAGTAGCTGGTTCCGATCATAGGGTGAATAATGATATGGCGCTTGTTAGTGCACGTGTTTTTTCAGTTGAAGAAACGGAGAGATACGCTGGAAGTAGGGGAGACCCCGCTAGAATGGTTTCAAACTTTGCTGGAGTAGGTGGCGCAGATGACAGTCGTAATGATATTGTTATTCGAGGTAATTCTCCTTTAGGGGTTGTATATCGCGTAGAAGGAGTTGATATTCCAAATCCAAATCATTTTGCGATCTCAGGTTCTTCGGGAGGCCCCACAAGCATGCTCAACAATAAGTTAATGGCAAACAGTGATTTTTTTACAGGAGCATTTCCTGCTGAATATGGAAATAGTACTTCAGGAATTTTTGATTTAAAGTTAAGGGCAGGAAACAATGAAAAACGAGAATGGACGGCTCAGTTTGGTGTTTTAGGTGCAGAATTAATGGCAGAAGGTCCTTTCAAAAAGGGAAAATCCGCTTCTTACCTATTAATGTATAAGTATTCTACGCTTGGAATGTTTCAAGCGGCTGGTATTGATGTAGGAACAAACGCTTTGCCGCATTATCAAGATTTATCGTTCAAAATGAATTTTCCATTGAAAAAGGGAGGAAACCTTGCTTTATGGGGTATCGGAGGTAATAGTGGAATTGATATTCTTATTAGTGACCAAAAAGACACCTCGGAAATTGATTTATACGGTCAAAATGATCGAGATCAGTACTTTAGTACAGGGATGGCAATAGGCGGATTAACATATACAAAACCATTAAATGAGAAAACGTTCATTAAAACAACATTAAGTGGATCTTATGAAAGACAGTCAACTAAGCATAATCTAATTTACAGACATGTAGATGCTTCAAATGGTGAGTTTGTTCAAGACAGTATGCTCGTCAATTATATGGGATACCAGTTCAACACAACTAAATATACCAGCTCAACATATCTCAACAAAAAGTTTGGGAAAAAGGATGTACTTAAAATTGGTTACAATGCTGATTATTACATGGCTGATTTAAGCGATAGTATAACAGAAAATGATACTCTTCCCGGGGTTTACAGGACTAGATGGAGTGCTAAGGAATCCTTTGCTCTAGTGCAATCTTATATCCAATGGAAACATAAGTTTTCAGATGATTTTATATTTACAGTAGGGTTGCATAATCAAAGTTTCACATTGAGCAATAGCCATTCTTGGGCACAACCAAGAGCAGGCCTTAAATGGATAGTGAACAATAAAAATTCATTGAGTTTAGGCGTGGGAAGGCATTCGCAGACATTACCTATCTATACCTATTTTTATCAGCTAGAAGGAAATACGGAAGCGCATAATAAAGGAATGGGTTATATGAAAAGTAATCATGCAGTAATAGGCTACTCGCGAAAAATATCCAAAAATGTATCGGCAAAAATTGAAACCTACTACCAGGATTTATCTAATATTCCAGTAGAAGTTAACCCTTCTTCATTTTCATTAATTAATCAAGGAAGTGGTTTTAGTCGGTTTTTCCCAGATTCATTAGAGAACAGTGGGACAGGCTCTAATTATGGAATTGAGTTTACTTTAGAAAAATATTATAGTAGCAACTGGCATATGTTATTGACGGGAGCAGTATATAATTCTCGTTATGAAGGGAGTGATGGTATTGAAAGAAATACAAGCTTTAATGGGGGTTATGCTGCAAATATATTAGCCGGAAGAGAATTTAAATTGAACGAAAAGACCTCATTAGGTCTAGGCGCAAAAGTGACTGTAGCTGGAGGCAAGCGATATGGAACAGTCAATGATTCAGCTTCAACCGCGCAGCAGGAAATTATCTACATAGACGAAGGGTTTAATGAGCTGCAATTTGAAGATTATTTTAGAGCAGATTTTAAGTTATCGTATAAGTACAATGCAAAAAAAGTAACACATGAATTTTCGCTTGACATTGTTAATCTTTTGGGTACAAAAAACATATTAAACTTGACTTATGCTCCGGTCCCTGGAGATCCTAATGCTGACCCAATTCGAAAGAATTACCAGTTAGGTTTTTTGCCGATATTTTTCTACAGGCTTGACTTTTAAATAAGCAAAATTCCGGGATTATGAATTTGCTCAAAACAAAGAAGCAATCTCACCGCTATGGGCAAGATTGCTTCACTTTGTTCGCAATGACGATAATGTAATTTGTAATTACTGTTTCAAGATAGAAATAGCATTATCCCCGAAAACGTTTCCAGTTCCAAAAGGAGACCCAGCTCCGTTCCATTTCTCCCATTTTTTCAATTCAATGTATTGTGGGTTTTTACTAATTTGTTCAGCTTCTAAAGAAATAGCCTCAGCTTTAAATCGAGCAGATACTACTAAAGAAGAATCTCCTCTAGCTTCTTCAATTCGAGCATTAGCTAAGTATTCTTGTTCCTTTTGCATTTCCTTAGCTGTTTGATTTCTTTGTTTTTGCGTTTCTTTATTTGTAATCTCAATCGCAATATTTTGAGGTAAATTAATGTCAGCAATTTCTACGAAATCAAGAGCAATGTGATTTTCGTCAAAATCTTCATTTAGAATTGTTTCAATTTCTTGTTCTAAAATTTCACGTTTAGTAGAGTATGCTTCTACATAAGTGTATCTACCAATTACATCTTTTATTGCTCCTTTTGCTTTTTTATCGATAAATGATTCAGCATAACCGTTACCATGCTTTAAGTGTAAGAAAGCTGTTTGACCTTTTATTGCATGATAATTTACAGCAATTACAACACCGATGTCAGTACCATTTTTATCCATTACTTGAGATTCATAACTTCTACTTTGTACAAGCACATTGTACGTAATC